>Ga0256828_1000055_pt1 | contig 76003 bp, 72 predicted proteins | sample CV88metaG_FD_185993 | JGI IMG/M metagenome (GOLD analysis project Ga0256828, IMG submission 185993) | Hydrothermal vent microbial communities from East Pacific Rise, Pacific Ocean - CV88 | ecosystem: Environmental > Aquatic > Marine > Hydrothermal vents | place: Pacific Ocean: East Pacific Rise...
TAGTAAAGAACACTCAAGCAATATAGGATCTGTATTGGCACAGTTGTTAATTGAAGAGGGTGCTTTGGATATATTAAAAAATGCAGAAAATATAGCATTTAAAGATACAAGACCAGATAGAATATAAAGGGTATATATGAAAAATAAATGTGGTTATGTAAGTGCTATTGGAAGACCCAATGCAGGTAAAAGTTCTTTGTTGAATTGGCTTGTAGGTGAAAAAATAAATATGGTTTCCCATAAAGCAAATGCTACAAGAAAACGATCAAATACAATAGTGATGCATGATGGCAATCAAATTATATTTGTGGATACTCCAGGGTTACACAAGCAGGAAAAATTGATAAATCAGTTTATGCTTGAAGAAGCTTTAAAAGCTATGGGAGATTGTGATTTGATATTGTTTTTAGCTCCCATAACAGATAAGGTTATACATTATGAAAACTTTTTAAAAGAGAATAAAAAAAATACAAAACATATTTTGTTATTGACAAAAACAGATTTTGTATCACAAAAAGAGTTATTTGAAAAATTACAAGAATATGAAAAATATGAAAATAATTATGAAGCAATTATCCCTATATCAATAAAAAAAGGTAAAAAACAACATTTTATTTTAGATGAGGTTGTAAAACATTTACCAGATTCACCATATCTTTATGATCCTGAGATATTAACTACAACACACCTAAGAGATATATACAAAGAGTTTATTCGGGAATCTATTTTTGATAATATCAGTGATGAGATTCCATATGAAGCTGATGTTATTATAGATAAAATAGAAGAAAAACCAAATGTAGAAGTGATAAAAGCAACTATTATAGTAGAAAAAGCTACCCAAAAAGGGATGATAATAGGTAAAAAAGGGGAAGCTATTAAAAGAATAGGGTTAAATGCAAGAAAAAAAATAGAACAACTTATATCTAAAAAAGTTTATCTTGAACTATTTGTTTCAGTTAAAAAAGGTTGGAGCAAAAATAAAGACTCATTAAGAGAGTTAGGATATGATTTCTCATGAGATAAAATTAATCTCATTTGAATCTATCAAACTTTTTTCAAAAAAAGTTACACATAAAATATCACAAAAAAATTTAGCAAAATTTCTTAAAACTACTTTAGTTTTAGAAAATATTGAACTTACTCAAACAGATAAAATATTTTTTTCATATATTGATGAAATTCAAACTTATGAAATATATTTAATCTCTACAGATGTAAAATATCCTGCAATAATACCGTATATATTTGGGCAATATTATGAAGATGATACAAAAAACAGTATAGATTTGTTTATAACAAATAAATTTTATACAGTATATAAAAATAAACAGTTTTATTTTGTACAACCAAACAAAGGGTATGCTACAGAAGATATAAAAAAATATATTAAACATCATTATCAAATCAATATTGATAATATATATGATATAACATCTAATCAATTAGAAAATCTACAGATAAAATATTTGCAAAATATACATTATAAAAAAATTATCAAACCAATCAGTATATATGATAATAATAAATATATTTATTTTATAGTCTATTGTTTGGTTGTATTTGGTATATTGGGATATTATATATTTTCGCTTTATTTTCCTAAAAAAACTGTAACCAAATTAAAATCTATCCCTATATCTACATCTGTTTATATAAAACAACAAAATGTTACAACCAATATAATAGAATTGTTTAATTATCTAAAAATATATAAAATTGCTATTGTGAAATTTGATTATAATAAAGTATTAGATTTGGTATTGATTTGTAAATCCAAATCCAAATTTTATGATTTTGTAACAGTATATAATAAAAAAGTGGCAATAAAAACTATCAAATTTGAACCAAATTTACAAAGATATATTATGGAAGTTGAAATTGAATTTTAAATATTATTACAATACATTAAATTTAAAACAAAAAATACAACTTTATCTTATACCATTGTTAATAGGTGTATTTGTGTATTTTAATATACCAAAATCAGCAATATCAAATACTAAAATAATACCAACTAAGAGTATTAAAATTATAAAAACCAAACCAAATCAATTAGAAATATTAAAAATATTGCAAACACTAGAAAAACAATTAGATATACAAATTTTTAATTACACATTTCAAAATGATAAATTAAAATTACAATTAGAAACAAAATATATAAAAGGGATTAAGTTTTTATATCTGATTGAAACAATATCTATTATTGAAAATTTGAATTTATATTATAAAAATCATATGTTATATTTATCTATGATATTAAATTTTATCCCAACAACAAAAAAACAAAATTTTGATACTATACATCTTGATACTAATATAGCAAATAGTTTTATTTTAAGTAAAGAGATTGTTAATAACACTCTTAAATCAAAAGCTATTATAGGGGATTATTTGATATTAAATGGAAAATGGTATAAAGTAGGAGATAAATATAAACAATACACAATAACCAAAATAGAACAAAAATATATAGAATTAAAATATAAAAATAGTATAACTACAATGGAGATTTTTGATGAACAAGAGTATAAATGATATTGTTGTAGATTATTCACTTGGATATAATTTGGATAAAGATATATTATTAAAATATCAATTTTTTCCATTGCAAGAATATGATATATATTATTTGGTTGCAGTTGTTGATAATATGATAGATATAGATCAAATAGAAAAACTATTTTCAAAACCTGTAAAAGTTGTGTATATATCTAAAAAAGTATTTGAATTTGAAATAAAAAATTTAGAATACAAATATCATATTTTTGAACTTAGTAAAAAAGCTGTTGTTTCAAGCGATGAAAATGATCTTGATATATCTTTGATTTCAATGTTTGCAAAAAAATTATTTGAATTTGCAATATCTTTGAATACATCAGATATACATATAGAAACTTTAGAAAATAGTTTGATTATAAGATTTAGAATAGATGGTATGTTGATACAGTTATTTCGTTTTGAATATAATTTGTATTATATTTTATCTGCTTCTTTAAAACTATTTGCTGCATTGGATATTTCACAAAAACGGTTACCACAAAATGGTAGATTTTCTAAAAATATTTTAAATAAAAGTTATGATTTTAGAATTTCTATTTTACCTATTAATAACGGGGAATCTATAGTAATAAGAATTTTGGATAATACAAAAGCATTTATTAAACTTGAGGATATAGGCTTTGAAACTAAAGTGTACAATCAAATCAATAAATATATCAATACAAATCAAGGTTTGATACTAATAACAGGACCAACAGGTAGTGGAAAAACCACAACTTTATATTCTATTTTAAATAAATTAAACAATCAAAATAAAAAAATTATTAGTTTAGAGGATCCTGTTGAATATAATATTGAAGGGATACAACAAGTTAGTATAAATAGTGATATTGGTTTGGATTATGATATTGTTTTAAAAAATATTTTAAGACAAGATCCAGATATAATTATGATAGGGGAGATAAGAGATGCAAAAACATTAAGTGTTGCTATTCAAGCTGCATTAACAGGACATTTGATTATTGCTACATTGCATACAAATAGTGCAGCTAAAACACTAAATAGATTGTTTGATTTAAAAGCAGAACCTTTTTTGATAGCATCTGTTTTGAAGCTTATTGTTTCACAGCGACTTATCCGTTTGTTGTGTAATAATTGTAAAAAAAGTAAAAAAATTGGCAATCAAATATTATATGAAGCAACAGGATGTTCACAATGTAATTTAAGTGGATATAAAAATCGAACTATTATAACTGAATCGTTACAAATAGATGAAACTATAGCACAAATGATACATCAAAAACAATCTATTAGAGATATTGTACAATACGCAGATTGTAGCTCTATCAATGAAAATTCATATAATAAAGTATTAAATGGAGAAACATCCCTAGAAGAGTATTACAGACATGAAATATAAAATTTTATATGAACATAAGAATAAGATAAAAAAACTAATCTTAGAAGCTAATAATATAGCTCAATTAACTAATCATACAAATTTGCCAAATAATATTATTGATATAAAACCTATAAAAAAATTTGAATTAGCTAGATATTTACATTTTCAAGATAAAGAAGAATTACTTGAATTATTTTATGAAATGGGTATTATGCTTGATGCTAAATTACCTTTTGATGAGGTTGTGAATATATTGATTAATACTAAGTTTAGCAAACCTATTGATAAATTATTACATTCTATTCAGGCAGCTGTTTCAAGTGGATTACCCATATATAAAGTTTTGGAAAAATACCGTTATATTGTAGGTAACAGTGCTATAGTATTTTTTAAAATAGGGGAACAAAATAGCAATTTTGCAGTTGCTGTTAATGCTTTGTATAGGTTGTTGTATGATGATTTTATTATAAAACAAAAAATGTTTAAAGCTTTATCATATCCATTTGTTTTAATTATATCATTATTTGTAAGTATGGGGATTATTTTTAATATGATAGTTCCAAAGTTTGAATATATTTTTGCCCAATTTGATAATAAATTACCCCTTAGTACAACAATTATGTTATGGATAAAAGATTTTTTTGATCAATATTATTTAGGTATTGCAATTATAATTGTGTTGGTTATGGGCTTGTTTGTGTTGTTTTATAAACAATATAAATATTTTTTTGATAAGATTATTTTGTTGTATATACCATATTTTAGTAATATGTATAAAAATATTATTATATATCGGTTATTTTTAAGTATTTCATTAATTGTATCATCAAAAGTTCAATTTCAAAATGCACTTATAGGTTCAAAAAATATATCACAAAATTTCTATTTTTGTTCTATAATAGAAAAAATTATTTGGGATATTCAAAATGGACTTAGTATATCAAGATCGTTTGAAAAAGCAAAAATATTTGATAATATTGTTATAAGACTATTGTTAACAGCGCAAAAAACAAATACTATGGAGATTATATTAAAAGATATTACAAATATATATCAAAAAAAATCTATATCTACTATAGAATTATTTACAAAATTTTTAGAACCATTTTTGATTTTTTTTATTGCATTTATTGTATTGTGGTTGGTTTTGGCGATTATGACACCTGTTTGGGATTTGGGAAATATTATGAGATAGTTGGTTGAAATGCTTTTGTACTGATATATACCATATCGCCTATTTTTTTATTAGAAACTTCTTGTTTGGATAAAACTATTTGTACAATCTGTTGTCCTATGGCAATAGTAGTTAGATAGATAGTGTCTATTTTTTTTATATCTAAAATTTCACCATGAAATGAAAATTTTTGACTACCTTGTGTATGGAGCAAAACTTCTGCTGGAGAGCCATCTTGTGTAATTGTACCATTGTGTAATACAACTACTCTTGAAGCTAATTTATAGATTTCACTTGGATCATGACTTACTAATATTGTTGTTGTTTTAAACTCTTTGTGTAGTGTTAATATCTCTTGTTGAAGTTTTGATCTTATAGTTATATCAAGTGCAGATAATGGTTCATCCAAAAGTAATAATTTTGGTTTTTGCATCATAGCACGACATAATGCAACCCGTTGTTTTTGACCACCACTTAATGTTGCTGGGGATCTTTCTAATAATGGAGATAATTCTGTTATTTCTAATAATTTATCCATAAGTTTTTTATCATTGTTTACATAGAGGAGATTTTCTTTTACACTCATATTTGGAAACAATGCATAATCTTGAAAAACAAAACCAATATCTCTTTTTTGTGGAGATAGAAATTTTTTATTATCAACCCATATTTGATTATCCACTGAGATAAAACCATTAGATTTTTCAAGTCCTGCTAATATTCTTAATAAAGTAGTTTTTCCACTACCACTTATCCCACTTAATGCTACAAATTCATATTGGTTTATATCTAATTTGATATTTAAATTGATAGTTTGGAGTTGTTTTTGTATATCTATTTTTAACATTTATAATCCAATTTTTTTTGATTTGTGATTGAATATATATACAGATAATAAAACTACAAAGCTAATAAATACCATAATTCCACTATATATATGTGCCATATTATAATCCATAAGTTCAACCATCTCATATATTGCGACACTTGCTACTTTTGTTTCTCCAGGGATACTTCCACCTACCATAAGCACCACACCAAATTCACCAATAGTATGGGCAAATGTTATAATAAGAGCAGTTAATATAGATGGTTTTATATTTGGAAGAGCAACTTTAAAAATAGTTTGAAGTTGTGTTTTCTTTGCTATATATGAAGCTTCAAGTATATTTTTCGGAATAGATTCAAATCCATTTTGTAAAGGTTGTACCATAAATGGAAGTGAATAAAAACAACTAGCAATAACTAAAGATGTAAAATTAAATACAAGTTTTGTATCAAAAAAATTATTTGAAGATAATAATATCAAAAGATAAAATCCTATAACTGATGGTGGTAATACCAAAGGCAAAGCTGTGATTGATTCCAAAATAGGTTTAAATTTTGATTTTGTTTGAGATAAATACCAAGCAAGAGGCAAAGCTATTGTAAATAAAATTAAAGTGGTAATAGAAGCTAATTTAATTGATAAAACAAAAGGGGTAAAATCTATATTATTCATCTAATACCTTTTGTATAAAAAGTTCACTTGATTTGATTAAAGCTGTTATTTGATCATTATTTTTTATTTCCATTTTCTCAAATGATGCAGTAGTTATAATAGATTCAAATATTGTCTTGTTTGTTTTGAGTAATATAGAAGTTAAAAGTTGCCCTTTTTCTATTTGTTCTACAGTAGAAGGTAGTTTATTACAACAACTAATAGTACCTTGTAAATTTTTTGCTAAAGTTATATTAGTAGGTTTTGTACCAAGCTTAACTTTTGTTCCTATAGATATATTTGCAGGTGGTTTTAGTCCCATCATTTTGAGTTCAATACCATAAAAATCAAATAAAACTATATGTAACTCATCTATAGATAATATATCTGTAATGGTTGCATCAAAATAACTCATTGTGTAATATATCCAAACTGTTCTAAAATCTTTTTTGCTTTTTGTGAAAATAAAAAGTTATAAAATTGTTGTGTGGCATCGCTATTTTTAGCATGTTTTAGTATAACTACACCTTGTTTTATAGGATTATAAAGATTTGTATCAATATCTATATAATTTATATTTTGTTTATATTTGTTCATTGACTTTGCATAAATTGAAGATTTTGCAACAAATCCAATATCACATGCTTTTATTGTGAAAATCAATGTTTGACCAATAGATTCTCCGTATATAAATTTTGATTTTAGTTTATTGTATATTTTTTTATTTTGTAGTGTTTCTTTTGTTGCTATACCGTATGGTGCTGTTTTGGGATTGGCTATAGCAATTTGTTTGATATTTTTATTGAATAATATATTTAAGCCTTGTGAAAAATCTCTAGATTTTGTTGATAAAAGGATTAATTTCCCTTTTGCATAAATTTTTGGTTTGGTTAGTGTAAACCCATTTTGGTATAGTTTTGTAGGGTATTTCATATTTGCTGATAAAAACATATCAAAAGGTGCATTTCTCATTATTTGTGCAGTTAATTTTCCACTACTACCTATCATTGTGTTTATTTTGATATTTTTATGAGAATTGGTAAATTCTTTTGAAAGTTGTACAATAGCATAACTCATATTTGCAGCCACAGCAACATTGATAGTTTTGGCAAATAATGATACACATAATAATAAATATATAAAAATCTTTTTCATACGGTATTATATCAAAAATTACCTATTATTTTATGATATTTACTGTTATATTTTTTGTATTGTTTAAAGTTATAGTTGCATCTTCTAATGAACTACCAGATAATTTTAATGCAATAGTATTTTTATCATAATAGCTATATATTATATTTACATTGTTTGTTCCACTATAATGATAACTAATAGAATATGTATGTATGGTATCATCTGCATTTTGAGGTTTAAAATATAAATAATATTGTGTATTAAGTTTCAAAGCTATTGTATCTGTTGTTACATTTATAAGATTTGGAAGTGCTTTAGTAGTAAATGAAAATTCTTTGTGATAACTATTTCCATCATATGTATATGTTAATTTTGTTTTATATATGGTATTGAAATTCAATCTTTCTTTAGGAAAAATTGCAAATTGGTATTGTGTAAATCTTTGATTTGGATCATTATTTTGATCCATAAAAGTTGAGCCATCATTTTGAGGTATTAGTTCTATATTTTCATTATTGCTATTTTCTAATACAAAAGTATCCAAACTAAATTTGCTCATGTTAAAATCATTTTGATTAAATTCAATACTAACAGGATAACCACTTACATTATAATCTGCTAATGGATCTGGGATTTCATTGTAAAATACAGGTGTTACATTTTGTTGTGTATTATAAGGATATATCACATATGGTGGATTTTGATCTACAATAATATCTTTTTCTTGATCATAAAGTGATTTTTGGATTTTAAAATTGGTATCTTTACATACATTATAATAATATTCTCCAGAACCATCAAAATTATCTCCATCACATAAATTATTTAGATATGAATTTCCCATATCATATACATAAATATTATTTGAATTTCCATATCCAATCTCATCGATTGCAAAATCCAAAAATCCAAATCGATGATAAATAGCACTCATTAGTCCATCTAATGAAAGTGTTGGAGTTTGTTGTCCTGTAGATAAATTTTCAATTACATATTTTGTTTTGTATCCTGCATACCAAGTACGCTCAGCAGGTGTTATTCCTGTAAAATAAGTTTGGGTTGTTGAACTATTGGTTTCGTAATGCCCAGCTTGATTTAGATTGTCTAAATAGTTTGCATGATTTAAAGCTGCAATATTTAAATAATTGTTTGTTTTTAGAGTTGTCATACCACTATTTTTTCGTAAACTATTAAGTATAGTTAAAACAGTATTTGGAAATGTTATACGAAGAGTTTTAGTAGAAGATGACTTGAAATCACTTATTTGTATTGTTACTAAATATATATTATTATGATCTTTATCTATAGGATTAAGATAATCAATTGTTTGCTTAAAAGATAATTGACCTGTATTTGAATCTATATTGAATATATCTTGATCATCACCACCTATGATTTTAAAATTTACAATATCATTATCAAGATCGCTGTATAAAGTTGGTTCTATAGAATTGTTATTGTCTATATTTAATGTATCAGATAATATTACAGGTATATGATTTGGATTTTCAGGTGAACTTGTATCTCCACATCCACTAAATAGTATTGTAATAATTAAAAAAGTTATAAAGTATATTTTTCTCATACGGGATTATACCATATTTTTTTAAAAGCCTTATGTAATAGAATTTTTAGTATAATAAAAAGTTAATAAATGAAATATAATATATAAAAAGGAGATCCTATGTGTGGTATTGTAGGATATATTGGTAAAAATAATACACAAAAAATATTATTAGACGGATTAAAAGAGTTAGAATACAGAGGATATGATAGTGCAGGTGTTGCAATATTACAAAATGATATTTTTCACCATTTTAAAGCAGTTGGTAAAATAGAAAATCTTAGTAATAAGATAAATAATTCTCAAATAATACTTGATAATTCGCAAAACAGCATAGGTATTGGACATACTAGATGGGCAACACATGGTAAACCTACAGAATTAAATGCTCATCCACATTTGGGGGAATATTCTTATGTAGTACATAATGGAATTATAGAAAATTATAAAGAGTTAAAAGAAAAATTAATCTCTTTGGGATATACATTTTTGTCACAAACAGATACAGAAGTAATAGTACATCTGTTTGAATATTATTTTACACAAAATAATGATGCAAAAAAAGCTTTTGATTTAACTGTACAAGAATTAGAAGGTGCATATTCAATATTGCTTATTACAAAAAGTGAACCTGATACGATATTTTTCATAAAACACGGATCTCCTATGGCAATCGCTAATAATAAAGAAACCAATGAAATATTTTTTGCATCAAGTGATGCTCCTTTGATAGGTTTAGCCTCAGATGTGGTATATTTAGAAGATGGTATTAGTGGGTATGCCACAACCAATAAAATAGAGTTTTCTTCAGAAGTAACATGGACAACACTTCCTACTTCAAAACAATATGCTCAAAAAGATGGGTATAGATATTTTATGGAAAAAGAGATATATGAACAAAGTGATGTTGTTACAGACGCTATGTTAGGTAGATTGCAAGATAATAATATTGTATTTGATGAATTGGATTCAAATATTTTAGATGGAATCAATGAGATAAAAATTTGTGCATGTGGAACATCATATCATGCTGGATTGGCATCTAGTTATCTTTTTGAACGATTGAGTAAAATTAGATGTAGTGTGGAAATAGCAAGTGAATTTAGATATAAAGAACCTCTTCTTACAAAAGATACATTATTTATCGTGATTTCACAAAGTGGAGAAACAGCAGATACACTTGAAGCTTTAAAAATGGCAAAAAATGCAGGATTAAAATCTATTGTTATATGTAATGTAGATAATTCATCTATGACAAGAGTTGCAGATGCAACTATTTTGACAAGAGCTGGGATTGAAAAAGGTGTTGCTAGTACGAAAGCATTTTCAACACAAACTGTTGTTTTATGGATGTTGAGTTTATATTTTGCAAAATATAATAACAACATAACTGAAAATCTATTGCAACAAGAGATTAAAACATTAAGGGAAGTACCTGCATTTTTACAAATTAATCCAAAAATTCATGAAAAATGTAAAAGATTAAGTAAACGATATTTACATGGACATGGTTTTTTCTTTATAGGTAGAGATTTATTTTTCCCACTTGCCCTAGAAGGTGCTTTAAAACTTAAAGAGATTAGTTATTTACATGCAGAGGGGTATCCAGCAGGAGAGATGAAACATGGTCCAATTGCATTAGCTGATCCTGAATTATTTACAATAGCGCTTATGCCTCAAAATTTACATTATGATAAAGTTAAATCAAATGTTGAAGAGTTAAGTGCTAGAGATAGCACTATTTGTGCTATTAGTCCACTTGATTTTGAATTGGCAGATGATTTTATCAAAACAACAAAAACTACACACTATATGCTTGAATTTTTTGAGATGTTACTTATTGTACAGTTATTATCAATGGAGATTAGTGAACGGCTCGGAAATGATGTAGATATGCCACGAAATTTGGCAAAAAGTGTAACAGTTGAGTAAAATTTGTAACTTTTAGAATTTTTTAGGTATAATCCCGATAATTATAAAAAATATAAGGAAAAAAGTTTGGCATCGTCGAAGCAGATTGAAGAATTAAGAAAAATATTAGAGGATAGAAAAGCAATTATCCAAAGTAATATTGAAGATAGCAAGAATAATATTGCACAGTTAAAAGAGTTAGATTGCAAAGATGAATATGATTTTGCAGAGTCAAGTAGCGATAGTTTTACATCAGAAGTTATTGCAAAACAACAAAGTGATGAATTAAAAGAGATAGAAAATGCGTTAAAATCTATCGAAAATGGTACATATGGTATATGTGAAATGTGTGATGAAATGATTCCATTGGGTCGTCTTAAAGCAAAACCTTTTGCAAAATATTGTACAATATGTAGAGAGATACACGAAGAAGAGAGTAAATAAGGGGAATATTATGGGATTTAAAAAGTATATTATAGCATCTGTGGTTCTAATGGGTATTATTGCTGGTTATGTGTTTGCATTGGATATAGGTGATTATACTTTACAGATTGCCAATATTCCTATGTTAGACAGTATTAATTATTCACAAACATTACCTGTTTATATCTGGATTATTTTACCAACTTTATTGTTATTTGTTGCATCTATTTTACATATGTTGTATTACAATGCAAAAAATTATTTTATCAAAAAATCTATTGACAATGATATAAAACTGTTCCCAACAGTTATCAAAGATAGATTATTGAAAAATAGTTCTAGTGTAAGATTAAAAGATTCATCACTTAAAGAGATAGCAAATATTTTGGAACAAGTAGAATTAAATTTGATAGATAATAAAGAGATAGATACAAATATCAAAGATATACAAGAATTATCAAATGAATTGATTGCAATAGCAAATGGTAAATACAGTACATCAAAACTATTAAAATCATTAGATTCAAAAAATCCTTTGATCATAAAAAATCTTTTAAATAGAATAGAATCAGATGATAATTTTGCTGTAGAAGTTTTGAAAAATAATGATAAATATGATGATGATATTGTTGAAATTGCATTTAAAAAAGTGATAGAAACCAAATCATTTACTACATTGAAAAAACTTGTAGGTTCACTGAAAATGAATAAATCTATGGTAAAATTATTTTTACAAAAAGATTCAAAAGCTCCTAAAGAAGCATCATTGACAAATAGTGAGATTTTGGTTTATATTCAAGATACTGATTTTACAAATCCTGAGCTTATAGCTATAGCAAAAAATTACAAATCACATATATCTCCAGAACAATTAATTAAGCTTTTTGAAGATATTGCTGCAAATAATGAAAGTTTAACTGAAAGTTATCTTTATGTATTGTTTGAATTTGAGATGATTGAACAAATTAGAGAGATATTATTAAACAGTCAAAAAGATGAACATATTATATTTAAAGCACTTCTTGATTTAAAAGAAGCTGGTAAACATTATAGTATAGATAGTTTAGTTATCAAATAATTTTTATTTTATGACCCCCAAATTAGACTTTTCAAATCCACTTGTGGTCCTTGCACCACTTGCTGGTTATACAGATCTTCCTTTTCGTGCCGTTGTTAAAAAATTTGGAGCAGATTTAACAATATCTGAAATGATTAGTTCTAATGCTCTTGCTTATAAAAATATAAGAACAGCAAATATGGTAAAAAAAGCTCCTATTGAAGATCCTTATATTGTACAAATATCAGGAAGTAAAGCAGATATTGTTAGATTAGCTGTAGAAAAATTAAATACAATGGATGGGATAGATGGAATTGATCTTAATTGTGGATGTCCTGCACCAAAAGTATTTAGTCATGGAAGTGGATCAAATCTTTTAGGTGATCTTCCTAGATTGCAAGAGATATTATCAACAATAAAAAAATATTCAAACAAACAATACACAACTGTAAAAATAAGAATAGGTGTTGATAAAAAAATACCTTATGATATAGCAAAAGCTATAGAAGATGTAGGGGTGGATATGATAAGTGTCCACGGAAGAACAAAAACAGGAGCATATAAAGCACCTGTAGATTATGATGCTATAAAAACTATTGTTGAAGCTGTAGATATACCTGTAATCGCAAATGGAGATATAAAAGATTATGCCAAAGCAAAACAAGTTTTGGAATATACAGGGGCAGCAGGTGTGATGATAGGGCGTGGAGCTATAGGAAATCCTTGGATTTTTCATCAAATAAAAACAGGTGAAGATATAGTTACAAATAAACTCAAACAAGAGATAATCTTGGAACATTATGATAATATGATTGAACACTATAAAGACTATGGTGCAGTTATGTTTAGAAAATTTTGTCATAAATATTCAAAAGGTTACCCAGGTGCAAATGAATTTAGACAAAAAGTTAATTTTATAACCGATACAAAAATTATGAGAGATACTATTGAGGAGTTTTTTGATGTTAAAGATTGATTTGATAACTCAAAAAAATCTTTTAGCTTTTAGTGCAGGTGTTGATTCCTCTGCACTATTTTTTTTATTACTTTCCAATAATATCCCATTTGATATAGCAATTGTAGATTATAATCAACGACCACAATCTAAAGATGAAGTTCTTTATGCACAATATTTAGCATCTAAATATAATAAAAAATGTTTTTTAACACAGTATAAAAATACAAAATTTAGTGAAAAAGATGCTAGGGATTTTAGATATAAATTTTTTGATGATATTATAGAACAATATTCATACGATACTTTAATAACTGCACATCAACTAAATGATAAATTTGAGTGGTTTTTGATGCAGCTAAGTAAAGGGGCAGGGGTAGTAGAGCTTGTAGGATTAAAAAAATATTCTTATAGAAAAAATTATATGATATTTAAACCATTGCTTGATATATCAAAAGAACAGCTTTTGGAATATTTAAAAATTAACAAAATAAAATATTTTTTGGATTCTTCAAATAAAGATACAAAATATAAAAGAAATTATTTTCGTCAACAATTTAGTGATCTTTTTATTTCAAATTATAAAGATGGATTGATAAAATCGTTTGAATATATCGACAAAGATATAAATTCATTAGAAAATATGTATAAAACTTTTAAATATAAAGATCTTTATATAGGATTATTTAAAACTTATGATGAGAATATTATGATTAGATTTATAGATCAAACTATAAAAAAAATGGGAGTTATTGTATCTTCTAGTACAAGAGATGAAATTTTTCGGCAAAAATCTATTATAATATCATCTAAAATTGCTATATCAATAGTAGGTTGCTCTGTTTGGATTACATACTATATAAAAATACCAATGGATAAACAATATAAAGAATTAGCAAGAATAAATAAAATACCTAATAATATAAGAGGATATTTATACAACAATAATATAAATAATTTTTTGGAAAAATTTAAAGAAATTTAGTTTTGAAGTGGAGCGGGTGACGCGACTCGAACGCGCGACAATCTGCTTGGAAGGCAGAGGCTCTAGCCAACTGAGCTACACCCGCATATGTGAGTAGAATTTTAGCATACTATCCTTAAAATACTATTAATACTGACTAAAATAATTTGATAAATTGATTTTGTCTATAGTTTTTTCTTTTATACTTATAAGATTATGATCCCTAAAATATTTTAAGATTCTTGATAATGTTTCAGGAGTGATATTTAATATCTCTGCTATTTCAATATTTTTTTGTATAAAAAAATCTGTTGGGTTTTCACAAATATATTTTGCAACCCTTTCTTTTGCATCGAGTACTAAATCAGATGATATAACTTTTTCAAGATTTTTTATCTTTTTTATCAATGATGTTTGAATTTTAAATGATAATTCAGGATTGCTAAAAATATACTCTTTTAGTTTTTCAAAATCTATTTTCAAAAATTCAACATCTGTAAAAGCAGATGCAGTAGCAGGATATGGCATATTTTCAAAATTTGCAACTTCAGCTATAAGTTCTTGTGCATGAAAATATTTAAGGATAATTTTTCTATTTGCAGATGAAGTTTTATATAACTTTACTATCCCTGAGGTTAATAAAAATAGATATTTAGATTCATCACCCTCATAAAATAACACATTATCTTTAGGTAATTTATGTTCATAAGTAAAAGATTCTATCTTTTCTAATACTTTTTCATCAAGATCACTAAATAGTATAATGTTTTTTAATTTCGTTTTTATGTTAAATCCTTGCTTTTTCTATTTGGTTATTATATAATCTTTTGTTTTATATAAACTTAGAACAAACAATACAAAAGTTATAATAAATATAACTTCATATTATAGGGTAAAGAAAATGTCAAATGAATTTCATAAATATATCAAAGCTGTAGGGACAGGTGCAAAACACAATTTTGATTTATCTATAGAGCAAATGGAAGAAGCTATGGGGATGATATTGGATGGAACAATATATCCTGAACAACTTAGTGCTTTTTTATTAGGTTGGAGAATTAAACCCGAAACAACAGATGAATTTATTGGTGCAATAAAAAGTTTTGATAAATATATCAAAAGGGAAAAAATAGAAAATTCTATTGAATTGGGCTATCCTTATGATGGTAAATGTAACAATCCATATATGTTTTCATTAATTGCAAAAGAATTAGAACCGTATGGTATAAATATAGTTGTTACAGGGGATAAATTACAACCAGCAAAAGGTGGGATAGTAGTAAGTCAGATTATACAAGATATAGATAAAAGTTCAAATTTATATTATTTTGATAGAAAAAATATTTTTCCACAATTAAGTAATCTTACACAAACTCGTATGAGATTAGGAACACGAACAGGATTTAATACTATTGAAAGGTTATTAAATCCTGCTTTTAGTGATATAGCATTTACAGGGGTATTTCATAAACCTTTTATGGAAAAATATGTAAAAATTTTTGGAAATAGATATAAAAAACTTGTAATTACAAAAGGGAATGAAGGTACAAGTGAAATTTTTAGTAAAACACAATATTGGATTGTTCAAAATAATACGACAACAGAATATAAGATAGATCCAAAATATTTTGGTATAGATTACAAAAAATCATGGGATAAAATTAGATATGATGAGATGGTAAATATTATAAATAATCCTACAAAAGAATTTATGAAACTTATTAAGCTAAATAGTGCGTTTATTTTGAATTGTTTCAATAAAGTTTTAACTATTGAGGATGGATATGATATTTTGTCTGAAAAACTCTAAAATTTATGTTATTCTTAAGCTAAAAGGTTAATTATATTAAGTATGTTTTAAATCAAGTTTCGCTAAAATTTGCTCGATAAGTGACGATTTTTTATCACTTTATTTTATTTTAGGAGGACATTGATGCAAAACAGTGCACAAATCGAATATGATTATTCGATTGCAAAAGCTTTTACTTTTGCTACAATTCTGTTTGGAATTATCGGTATGACAGTTGGTGTTATTATCGCATTCCAACTTGCTTTTCCAAGTTTGAGTAATCTTGCTGGAGAGTATGGTACATTTAGTAGATTAAGACCATTGCACACAAATGGTGTGGCATTTGGTTTTACACTAAGTGGTATATTTGCTACATGGTATTATGTAGGTCAAAGAACACTTAAGGTTTCTATGAAAGAATCTCCATTTTTAATGGGAGTTGCTAAGTTACATTTCGTGTTATATTTCATCACAATCTTACTTGCTGTTGTTACATTGATTACAGGTTTTACAACATCAAAAGAATATGCTGAATTAGAGTGGCCATTGGATATTTTAGTTGTAGTATGGTGGGTATTATGGGGTGTATCTATTTTTGGTCTTATTGGGATCAGAAGAGAAAGAACTCTATATGTATCAGTTTGGTATTATATAGCTGCATTCTTAGGTGTTGCTATGTTGTATTTATTTAATAATATGGAAGTTCCTACTTTCCTTTTTGCTGATGGAGCACCAAGTAGTTTTATGCATTCTGTTTCTATGTATGCTGGAACAAATGATGCTTTAATCCAATGGTGGTATGGACACAATGCTGTTGCATTTGTATTTACTGTTCCTATTATTGCTATGATTTATTATTTCTTGCCAAAAGAATCAGGACAAAATGTATTTAGTTATAAATTGTCTATGTTAGCTTTCTGGGGATTGATGTTTGTATATTTATGGGCTGGTGGACACCACTTATTGTATTCTACAGTTCCAGATTGGATGCAAACTATGGGTTCTGTTATGTCAGTTGTTTTAATTTTACCTTCTTGGGGATCAGCTATTAATATGTTGTTAACTATGAAAGGGGAATGGGGACAATTACAATCAAACCCAATGATTAAATTCTTAGTATTAGCATCAACATTTTATATGTTATCTACAATTGAAGGACCAATTCAAGCTATCAAATCAGTAAATGCTATTGCTCACTTTACAGATTGGATTCCTGGACACGTTCATGATGGTGTACTTGGATGGGTTGCATTTATGGTTATGACATCTTTGATGCATATGGCTCCAAGAATGTTTAAAAGAGAAATTTACTCTAAATCATTACTAGAAACACAATTCTGGATTCAAACTACAGGTATTGTATTGTACTTTACTTCTATGTGGATTGCAGGGATTACTCAAGGTATGATGTGGAGAGCTTATGATGACTATGGTTCATTAGTGTACTCATTTATAGATACAGTAAATGTACTTCACCCTTACTATACAATTAGAGCAGTTGGTGGAACATTATTCTTGACAGGTCTATTTATTTGGGCATACAATATGTACAAAACTGCAACTGCTGGTAGAGTTCTTACAAAAGAACCAACAAATGCTTCGCCTATGGGCGCTTAAGAGAAGGGAGATAAAATTATGTTTCATTGGTTAGAACAAAGACCGTTTTTCTTCGCAGTAGGTGTATTTTTGACAATTGCATTTGCAGGATTTGTTGAGGCAGTGCCTGATTTTGCAAAAGCTTCTCAACCTACAGTTGGGACTAAGCCTTATACAATTTTACAACTTGCTGGAAGAATGGTATATATAAAAGATAGTTGTAATGCTTGTCATTCACAATTAATTAGACCATTTAAATCAGAAACTGATAGATATGGTATGTACAGTTTATCTGGAGAATATGCTTATGATAGACCATTTTTATGGGGATCAAAAAGAACAGGTCCAGATTTAATGAGAGTTGGTAACTACAGAACAACAGACTGGCATGAAAATCACATGAAAAATCCAAGTTCAGTAATGCCAGGAACTATTATGCCTGCGTATCCACATCAATTTACAAATATTGCTGATGTAGCTGGAGCTTATGCAAATGCAAATACACAAAAACATGTATTTGGAGTACCTTATGATAAACCAGGTATGCCAAAACTTGGTTCTTGGAATGATGCAAAAGCTGAAGCTTTAGAAGAAGCTAAAAAGATTGTTGCTGATATGAAAGATCAAAATGTTAAAGATGCTGTTGCAGCTGGTAAGATACCTGAAATTGTTGCGTTAATTGCATATTTAAATTCTTTAAAATAAAAGGTTTATGATGGATATGGATTATAATACATTATTGACTTTACAAGGTTACGCAAAGTTTTTTATTACATTGTTTGTATTTATAGTTTTTTTTAGCTACGCTTATTCTATATATAAACGGGATAGAAGTGGTGAAAGAGATTTTGAAAAATATTCTAATCTTGTATTGGATGATAGTATTGATTCTACTCCATTAGAATCTAAAAGATAAAGATAAATAAAAGGAGAAAATAATATGAAATCTATGGTAATAGGTGGAATTATCCTTATTGTAGCGCTAATGGCAGGAACTTACTTTGTTGTAGGTGATTCTTTTAGTCTTGGTGAGGATTATATAAACGATTTAACAATGCTTGGTGGATTAGCAATTGTAGCTATTACAGTATTAACTGCACTTAAGTATATAAATCAAATCAAAAATGATACAGCTAGTGGTGAATTAGCTGAAGAAAGTTGGGATGGTATAGGTGAATATTTAAATCCAATTCCTTCTGGTTGGGGTTTAATTTTTATTGGTACAATTCTTTGGATGTATTGGTATTTTTATGTTGGTTACCCAACAAACCAATTCTCTCAAATTGGTCAATATAATGAAGAGGTAAATGAGTACCAAGGTAAATTTGAGAAAAAATTTAAAAACCTTGATGAATCTGGACTTAGATCTATGGGTGAATCAGTATTCTTAGTACAATGTGCACCTTGTCATGGGGTAGATGCTGAAGGTATTGATGGTAAAGCTCAAGATTTAACTCATAGAATTGCAAAAGATTCTGTTCTTGAAACTATTAATAAAGGTGCTAATAACTTTAAATCTGTTTACCCAGGTGGTATGCCAGCAGGTATGGCAAGTGGTAAAGATGCTGAAGAGTTAGCTGAGTATGTTGCTGGTGGATTAAAAGGTGATAAACCTGCTGCTTGGGGTACATGTGCTGGATGTCACGGTGAAAATGGTGAAGGTATGGCGTATGTTGCACCAAACTTAAAAACATATAGTAATGATTTAGTAAAAACTGTTCTTACAAATGGTAAAAAATCTTCTATTGGTACAATGCCTAACTTTACCGGTAGATTATCTGATACTCAAATGAAAGCAGTTGCTACATATTTAAGAAGTTTAGGAGAGTAATTATGGGTTTACCTACACAAATGAATGAAAATGAAAGAGGTGTATTTGCTCTTAATGGTGTTACAGGATATTTGATTGCTGTTGTATTACTACTTAGTATATTAGGGACATTGACATTTTTCGCAATCGGTGCTCAACAACACAATGCAGAAAATTATTATACTATTAATCAAGATCTAAATGGTCTTAAAGCAGGTAGTGCATTCTCAAGTGGTGATCAAAAAGATGGTTCAAACAATTATAAAATGTGGATCAATAAATAAGGGGTAAATGATGGACAAAATTATCGCATGGATGTTAGTGATTTCAGCAGTGATGACAGTATTATTATCATTTTTAGACCCAACTAGAGTATTTGTTGGTTAATAATTGATAAGAGTATAAACTTAAAAAGGAGGTGCTTTGCATCTCCTTTTTTTATTGTTTTTGACTAAAGTAAATTTATAAAGTTAATTTTAGTCAAAAATACTAAAATATCAAAAAAACAAAGGGTATAGATTGAAATTCAAATTATTATTTTTATTATCTATTTTTACAATTACGCTTCAAGCAGCTCAAAGTAGATATATATTAAATACAAGTGGATATTTGGATCCACGAGCAGCCATAAAAATAACGCAAATTGGTGATGAAGTAAAACAAAAATTAGGTGTTAATATATATCTTGATATAAAAGGGAACAATGGAATTGATCTGGAACTTCCTATGAAAGAACGGATTAAACTAATGAAACAACAAGAAAAAGATTTGGTAAAAAATCTTGCAAAACCTTATGTTTTATTGGCTTTAGCTTTGGATCAACAATATACAAATATTTTGTATTCAGGTATTCCAAAAGATGCTATAGATAAAGATGATATATTAAACGGATATGTTATACCACTTTTAGCTGCAAAAGATAAAAATACATTACAATCAAAAATTAGTGCAGCTGTATTTAATGGATATGCTCAAATAGCAGATAGTTTAGCTGAGCAAAAAGGGATAAAACTTATCTCTAGTATAGGTAGTGAGGGTAAAATTGCAGGAACTATTTGGCGAGTGTTTATGTACACTATGGTTCTAATAGGAATTATAGCGTATGTGATTGTGATTTTAAGAGAGAAAAAATATAAAAAAGGGAATAAATAATGGCTAAAGAGAAAGCAAAATTAAGCAAACGAACAATTTATACAATCTTTTTGGCAAAATTTGTATTTTCTTTGGCGTTGATTTTTTGGACAGTAAAAATGACTCTAGGTGCTGGAGTTGGATTGGACGATGATAATACATTTTTTAGTACATATCATCATGTAGATGATAATTATAATAAAATCATTCAGCAAAATACAGATTTTGCAAATAAATATGATATTGAAATTTCTATTAATAATGATATAATCAATAGTTTAACTTATAATGATATTTATCTATCGCAAAGAGCTATAAAAGATAGAAAAGATAGAAAAAATATGTTAAATGTAGGTAAAAATAGTATATTTATATCTGTTATGGATAAAGAAACAAAACATATAATAAAAGATATAAACAGCACAGTTATTGTAACTATACCATCAACTCATAAGTTAGACCAAACAATTCATTTAGATAGTGAAAAACCAACACTTTTTGATATTCCTAAAAAATCGTTTTGGAATATTATGGGATCGATTGAGATTGGTCAAGACAAAGGTTATTTTTATATAAAAACAAATGCAAAATAATCTTTTAGTTTATCCATCTTCAAGGGCAATTAGACAGTATCAATTAGATGCGATAAACTATAATCAGTTATTAGATAAATCTATAACAATAGGTGATTTGTTACAGCGTATTGTTGTAACAGATTACAAAAGAAAAATTGATGATGATCTTAGAATTTTATATCTTAAAGACGCTATATCAAATATAGATATAAAACAATTAGGCTTAAGTAAACAATTTTCAAAATTTTATACTCAAAGTGAATATATTTTTAAATTTTTTAATGAACTTAATAGTGAGTATAAAACTATTGATGAATTAAAAAATAGTGATACTTATACATTTTATGAAGATCATTTAGATATATTGGAACAAATTTATAATAATTATATCAACTTATTGGAACAAAATAATTATGTAGATAATATCACTTTACCACTAGATTATCAACTTAATCGTGATTATATCTTACAATATGATAAAATTGTTATTTTTTATGAGGGATATTTCTCAAAATTTGAATTAAATATTATAAAAGAGTTATCATCTATAACCCAATTACAAATCAATATGAGAGTAAATAAATTTAACAAAAAAAATATAGAGTTATTTGCAACTATAGGGATAGATTTAGAAGAGGATTATAAATATCAACTTGATATAACCAATCAAAAAATCATTTTAAAACAAAAGCTTGAAAATAAACTGTTAAATCATATAATATATCCTGTGGACCAAAGACTTACGCAAATAGGTTTTATAAAATATGCTATTGTACAGATGATTCAAAATGGTATTAAAGCTGAAGATATAGTGTTGTTGTTACCTGATGAAAAGTTTGATCAATATATAAAGATATTTAATAAATATGAAAAATATTTGAATTTTGCAATGGGTAACAATATAACCAATAGTATTACTATGCAAAAGGCAAATGCTATTGAACAATTTATTCAAAACAATGAACCAAAAGATAAGTTAAAATTGGATTTTTTAGATATAGATATAAATTTTATTAATAATATTAAACAATATTGGAATAAACCAATAACAAAACAAATATTGTTTGAGATAATAGATTTTATTACTAAAGATGAACAAAATCAAGATATTTTAACACAAATAGTTGCTATTAAAATTTCATTGGAAAATCTTTTTTTTAAAACAAACCATAATAAAGATTTATTGTTAAAAGATATGTATAAAATCGTATTAAATAAATTTAATGGGATAGTTTTAGATGATGTTCAAGGTGGTAAAATCACAACTTTGGGTATATTAGAAACCAGATATGTACAATATGATGGTGTTATTGTAGTTGATTTTAATGATGAAAAAATACCAAAAAGAAGTGTAAAAGACAAATTTATATCATCAAATATCAAACAAACTATAGGATTGCCAACGATTGATGATAGACAAAATTTACAAAAATATTATTATCAACACCTATTTGATGGTGCAAAAAAGATTATGATTAGTTATGTTGATGATAATCAAAACAGTATAAGTCGTTTTGCACAAGAACTATTTGTGCAACCAAATATCCAATATAAAGATTTTGCCCATATTGTAAAAAGTGATAATATATTAACTTACCTTGAGCAAACATATAAATTAGATATTGACTTATCTACTTTGAAATGGTCTGCAACATCTTTGAAAACATATTTGCAGTGCAAAAGAAAATTTTATTTACATTATATTAAGAATTTAAAAGAACATAATATAAGTTTAAAACCATTAGGGTATGAAATAGGATTAATTTTACATACTGTTTTAGAACAGTTATCTAAAAATAACAGTTATTTTAGTTATAATGATTTGATTAACCAAATATCAAAATATCAAGGAGATAATCCTTATTTAACACTTGATTTGGAATTATGGAAAAAAAGATTAAAAAAATTTTATAAAACTTATATTGAAAGATTAAACAATGGAATATCTATATTTAAACTTGAGCAGTTTTTTACAACTAAATACAACAATATAGATATAACAGGCGTAGTTGATAGAATAGATAAATTACAAGATGGCAGTTATGAAATATTGGATTATAAAACAAGTAATAATTTGAAAGTAGATAGTTTAAAAACATACGATAAAAGTGTAGATTTTCAACTTGAATTTTATTATTTATTGGTATTGCAACAATATACCAATATTTCAAAAGTAGGTTATTTTAATCTATATAGTGGAGATATTATATACGAAACAGTATTGGATGAAAAATTAAAAAAATTACAAGATATATTTAGTAAATTAAAAACAACAAGTGTTGATTTTGTAAAGTGTGAAGATAGAACAATTTGTAAATATTGTAATTATAAAACAATTTGTAATAGAGAATAATATGGATAAAAAAAGAATTTTATTGGTTGAAGATGATCCTATTTTGGGAGAAAGTTTAACAGATTTGCTAGAAGATGAAAATTTTGATTTAGTATGGGTAAAAGATGGTAATGAAGCATTGCAAACCACTTATATGCAAAATTTTGATTTGTTTTTATTTGATGTTGATATACCGTTTATTGATGGTTTTGAGTTATTAAAAGCTTTAAGAGAGAACAATGACAATACTCCATGTTTATTTTTAACTGCAAAAGTTGATATTGAATCATTTTCAAAAGGATTTGAAGTAGGTGGGGATGATTATGTAAAAAAACCTTTTGATTTTGATGAGTTAGTTATACGGATAAATACTCAAATTAAAAAATCATTTGGTACACATAATGAGATATTAAAATATAAAAATATAGTTTATAATATTACAAATCGTACAATTACACAAGATCAAAAACAGATCAATTTATCCCCTATGGAATTAAAATTATTTGAATATTTTATTAAAAATATAGGTAAAACTATACCAAAAGAGGATATATTGTATTATCTTAATAATGGCGAAGAAGGTAGTGAAGCTGTATTGAGAGTACAAATTTCAAAATTAAAAAAATTGGGTTTAAATATAATAAATCAACGAGCCATAGGATATAAACTTGAAAACGCATAATTACGAAAAAAAAGCTTTTATTCAAATCTATTTGGGGTATTTTATATCTGTTACTATTTTTGTTATTTTATTGGGATTTTTATATTATAACCAACAAAAAATATTTGTTTTACAAAAAAGTGCTATGAATATGCACCAATATATCACTATGGTAAAACATTCTAATTTTCAATATAAACAAAAAGGTTATAGTTATATTCAGCGTATAGATGCACATGTCGTAAAACAATTACCAAAAAAAGAGGGTAAGTATTATATAAAAGCATTTTCAAAACATTTTATTGTCCGTTTGGATGCTAAAATTGTAGATCAACAACTTAACAATATAAGAAATTTTACTATATTGTTGCAAATGATTTTAATATTGTTTTTTGCTGTGATTAGTTGGATACTAACAAAAAAATCACTTAAACCAATGAGTGATACAATTTCACATTTGGATCGTTTTACAAAAGATTTAGTACATGATTTAAATACCCCTATAACATCTATTTTATTGAATACAAAATTATTAAAAAAAAGTGCTACAGATAAACAATTAAAACAGATTCATAGAATTGAAAATAGTGCAAAAGGGATATTGGGACTTTATGCTAATTTGGAAGTTTTATTAGATGATCAAACAGTAGTAAAAGAGCAATTTGATTTAAAACAAGTAGTTGATGAACTTATAGAAATATACAAAGTAATCTATAGTGATGTAGTTTTTGAAGTTACTTTTGATAAAACAACTTTATACTCAAATAAAGAAGCTATCAAACGGATACTTGATAATATTATTTCTAATGGATGCAAATATAGAGTTTTGGAAAATCCAACTATAACAATTATTTATAAAAATGATATTTTAACTATACAAGATAATGGTAAAGGGATAAAATATCCACAAAAGATTTTTGAACGAATGTACAAAGAAGATACAAATGGACACGGAATAGGTATGCATATAGTATATAGGCTTTGCGATCACTTGGGTATTGATATAGGAATTGTTTCACAGCCAAATCAAGGTACACAAATAATATTAAAATTTTAGGTGGTTTTTTAGTTCAAATATGGTAAAATAGTACAAATTACCAATGGAATAACTATGATAGTAAATATAAAATTACCTCAAACATCTTATGATATAAATATAGATAAACTTTCAGATATAAAACTTGATACAAAAGTTGTAATTGTTACGAATCCAACTGTTAGTGGATTGCATTTGGATTATTTGATGCAACATATAAAAGCAAAAGATTTAAGTGTAGTAACTGTACCTGATGGGGAACAATACAAAACTATGGATAGTATAGAGATTATTTTAAATCATTGTTTTGAACATAAATTAAATCGTAGTTCTATTTTGATAGCTTTTGGTGGTGGAGTTATTGGAGATATGACAGGATTTGCAGCGTCAATTTACCAACGAGGAATAGATTTTATACAGATTCCTACAACTTTATTATCACAAGTAGATGCTAGTGTTGGTGGAAAAACAGGTGTTAATAATAAATTTGGTAAAAATTTAATAGGAGCATTTCATCAACCAAAAGAGGTTAATATTGATCCTTATTTTTTATCAACTTTACCACAAAGAGAGTTTAGTGCAGGTGTTGCTGAGATTATTAAAATGGCAGTTTGTTTTAATGAAGAGTTTTTTGTATGGTTGGAAAATAATGATATAACAGATTATGAAAATACAAAAATAGCAATTCAAAAATCTGTAGAAACAAAAGCTTGGGTTGTATCTCAAGATGAAAAAGAAAAAGGGTTAAGAGCTGCTTTAAATTATGGGCATACTTTTGGTCATGTGATTGAAAATGAAACATCGTACAATACCTATTTGCATGGAGAAGCTGTAGGAATTGGTATGGTTATGGCAAATAAATTATCAATAGCATTAGGATTAATGCAAGAAAATCAAGCCAAAAGAGTTGAAAAATTATTACAAAAATATAATATACCTACAACTTATACAATTCAAGATGTAGAACAGTTTTATGAGCATTTCTTTTTAGATAAAAAATCGCTTGATAGCAAAATAAAATTTATCCTTGCTGTTGGGATAGGGGATTGTAAAATTACAAGTGATATTTCCAAACAAATAGTATGTGATGTATTGGAGGGGTTTAATAAGTGAAAATAATTGTTAAAATTTTTTTATTAGTATTTTTAACTGTTGTTGGATTTGCACAGGATAATCAAACAAATAAACCTGTATCTATGAATATAGTGAAAATAAAAGATAATCTCAAACTTATAGAAGATGATCTTAAAGATAATATTTGGATTACACGGTATTTAAATTACTTGTCATATAGAAAAATTCAAAGTGATCTTGTCAAAATTAGAAAAGATGCAAAAAAATACAGTAGATGGAAAGGTAGTAGATATAGAGAGTTATCTTATCAGTTGAAAAATAAAATCAAAATCAAAGAAAATGAGCTTTCATTGATAAGTGAATATAAAGATTCTCCTATAGGAAATTTGATAAAACCAAAACCTATAGAAAAAGCACCAAAAGTAACAAATCCATTTAATATTATAGAAGCATATTCTTATATCCAAAAATTACAAAACAATATAAAAGAGTATGAAAGTACCAATATAGAACTATCTGATTTATTAGGTACAATAAATCAACAAATTCAAGAATATGAGAAGCTTTATGCTTTGGAAAAAACTCCTCAAATAAAACAAAAAATAAAAATATTAAAAAAACAACTTAAAGATTTTACTATGGTGGTTGATATTGTATCAACAACACAAGAGGTATATAAAAGAAAAATTGCTCAATTAACTCAAGAGGTTAAAGATAGTATATCAAATGAAATCAAACATGTAATAAGTTTACTTATAATTATAGCAATTTTATTTGTTATGACTATGGGTGCAAAAGTTGCTATGAAAAAATATATTGAAGATGATGATAAATATTATACTACTAATAAGCTTATTAATTTTTTCTTTATAGTTATTACTATTTTTATAATTTTGTTTTCATATATAGATAATGCTTCTTATTTGGTTACATTTTTAGGGTTTGCATCTGCTGGGATTGCTATTGCACTAAAAGATTGGTTTATGTCTATATTTGGTTGGATTTCAATTATGACAAGTGGATCTATAAATCCTGGAGATAGAGTGAAAGTAACTCGTGGTGGAACAGAAGTTGTTGGAGATGTACTTGATATTACATTATTAAAAATTGCAATTCGTGAAGATACTACTCTTACAAGTTATACCAAAAACAGAAGAACAGGACGGGTGTTTTTTATCCCAAATAATTATGTATTTACAGATATGATTGCAAATTATACATTTGATGGTTTAAAAACTGTATGGGATGTAGTGGATATAAATATTACACACGATTCAAATCATAAAAAAGCTGTTCTTTTAGCTAAAGAGGTAGCATCAATTCATGCAAAAGGTTTTACAGAACTTGCAAAAAAACGGTTACAAAAAATGAGAAAAAAATATGTATTAAGAAACTCAAATCCAGAGCCTAGAGTGTTTGCATTTGTAGAGCCATACAGTATAGTAATCTCAACATGGTTTCATACTAATTCACATGCAACTTTAGGTCTTAGAAGTACGATGGGAATAGAGATTTTAGAAGCTTTTAAAGGTGCCGATGATATACATTTGGCATACCCTACACAAACATTAAAATTTGATAGAGGTCAATTTCCACCTGATATGCAAGATGGTTTGACAGATCAAATTACAGCTAGTTTGTTTGATACAAAAGATTAGATGAAACAAAAAGTTTTTTTTAAAACATTTGGGTGTAGAACCAATGTTGTTGATACCCAAATAATGATGAGTAAACTTACAAATTTTGATATTGTTATGGATGAAACCCAAGCAGATATTGTAGTTATTAATTCTTGTACAGTTACTAATAGTGCCGATACAACAGCAAGAAGTTATATAAATGGGTTAAAAAAACTACCAAATAATCCACGAGTTGTTTTTACAGGTTGTGGAGTATGGACAAAAGGGAAAAATCTATTTGATGAAGATAAAATAGATGCCCTATTTGGACATAGTGAAAAAGAAAAAATCAATAGTTTATTACAAAATCAAAACCGTTTTTTTCAAGCAGGAGATTTAAAACATATAGATAATACTATTATCAGTGAAATGATTGGTAAATCAAGAGCATTTATCAAAATTCAAGAGGGGTGTGATTTTAGATGTTCATATTGTATTATCCCTTATGTACGAGGGGATGCAAGATCGTATAACCAATCACAAATTTTACAACAAATTACACTTTTGGCATCAAACGGATTTGGGGAATTTATCCTGACAGGAACTAATTTGGGTTCTTATGGTAAAGGGGAAAATAATAAAAAAGACGGATTAGCTGTATTATTAAAAAAAATATCTCAAATTCGTGGTGTTAGACGGATTAGATTAGGAAGTGTAGAACCTATTCAGATAACAGATCAATTTAAAGAGATTTTAGATGAGCCTTGGATGGCAAAACATCTTCATATAGCACTTCAACATACAACACCTGAAATGTTAAAATTGATGAATAGAAGAAACAAGCTTGAATCTGATTTGAAATTATTTGAATTTATAGCATCTAAAGGTTATGCTTTGGGGACAGATTTTATAGTTGGACACCCTGGAGAAAGTGAAAAATTATGGCAAGATGCTATTGAAAATATTAAAAAATTTCCATTAACACATATTCATAGTTTTACATACAGTAAAAGAACAGGAACACCAAGTGCATTGATGAAGATGGAAGTAAATGGTGCAGTTGCTAAAGAAAGATTAAAAGAGTTAAACACTATAATAAAAGAAAAAAATTATAATTTTAGAAAAATAATACAACCTTTGGATATTTTAATAGAACAAAAAAAAGGTGATTATTATACAGGATATGATCAGTTTTTTAATCCTGTTGAGGTGCAAAGTGATATTGATTTGATAGGATCTTGGATTAATATTACAGATTATGATGCAACAAACGAGATAAATAAAGCGAGATTTTAATGTTTAAAAAAGTAGATGATATAAACAGTGAAAAAAATTTTAAACTTATAGTAATAAGTGCATCTATATTGATGGGCTTATTTATTTATACTATGATAAAAAGTGATTCAGTAGTGCAAAATAGCAGTTATTTTATGGGGATTGGATTTTTATTTTTATTGATGATTATTTCATTTTATATGCAAAAATATAGACAAAAAATTCAAAAAGCAATACCTAAAAATAGATTTCAACAACAACTAGAACAAACAGTACAAAAAGCAAAAGATGATGAAAATTCGTTAAATCAAAAAGAACAAATATCTATTATTGAACCTATTGTATCTGATATAACATTTAAAGATGTAGCAGGTATAGGATCTGTAAAAGAAGAGTTAGAAGAGATTGTTGATTTTTTAAATAATCCAAAAAAATATCAAAAATATGATGTAATTTTACCAAAAGGGGTATTACTTGTTGGACCTCCTGGAGTAGGTAAAACACTTATTGCACGAGCAGTTGCAGGTGAAGCTGATGTTCCGTTTTTTTATCAAAGTGGTGCTAGTTTTGTGCATATATATGTTGGTATGGGAGCGAAAAGAGTTCGTGAACTATTTATAAAAGCAAAACAAAATGCACCATCAATAGTATTTATTGATGAGATTGATGCTATTGGTAAACACAGAGGTAGTGGAAGCAATGATGAACGGGAAGCAACTTTGAATGAACTTCTAACTCAAATGGATGGATTTGATGGTCAAAGTGGTGTTGTAGTAATAGCGGCTACAAATAAAATTGAAGTTCTTGATGAGGCATTATTAAGAGCAGGTAGATTTGATAGAAGAGTGTTTTTAACATTGCCATCTCTTCAAGATAGATCAAAAATATTAAAATTATATATCAAAAATAGAAAAATTGATTTTGATATAGATAAACTTGCATCAGATACAAGTGGTTTTAATAGTGCTGCTTTAGCAACACTTATAAATGAAGCTTTATTAAATATGATAAAACGCAATGGAAAAATTTTAAATGAAGATGATATATCAATAGCAAAACAAAAAGTACAATATGGTAAAAAACAATTAAATATTTTATGTTCAGATCAAAAAGAGATATTAGCTATTTATCAAGCATCCAAAGCTTTTGTACTACAAAGTAATAATAATAATTTTACAACCAAACTTTCTCTTTTTGATGAGGGAATTAATGATGATGAATGTATATATCCATCAAAAGCACAACTTGAACAAAAAATTAAAAATAACCTAGCAGGTAGTATTGGATTGGAAATAGTCAAAAAACAACCATACGCAGTATTTGATAGTGAATTAAACAAAGCATATAAAATCGCTGAAGAGATGGTAATAAAATATAAAATGGCAAAAAACTCAATAGATATTATTGAAAAAGTAAAAGATCAATTAAAAACTCAATTTTTAGAAAATATAGATAAAATTGATTATCTTAAACAACAACTGCTTAAGGATGAAGTGATTGTTTTTTAGTGGATTTTCACTTAACAATGAACAAAATCTTTTTAAAGATTATATAGAAACTTCAGATTTTGTTGTGAGTGGATTTTCTTATGGTGCTATTAAAGCTATAGATTATACTTTGAATGCTATTAAAAACAATATACGAATAGATAAAATCCAACTTTTTTCCCCTGCGTATTTTAATGATCAAAATAAAAAATTCAAAAGAATGCAGTTGATATTTTTTCAAAAAAACCAATCTTCTTATAAAGATAATTTTTTAAATAATATTCAATATCCAAATAAAATAGATTTGGCTCCATATGTTGTCAATGGTAGTTATGAACAGCTTGATTTATTATTAAATTATCAGTGGCAAACAGATATTTTGCAAACAATAGTTGATGCAAATATTATTATAGAAGTATATCTAGGGGAAAAAGATAAAATTATTAATTCTTTAGCTGCAAAAGATTTTTTTAGAGCTTTTGCAGAGGTTTATTTTATTAAAAATGTAGGCCATATTTTACAATAATACAAATTATTCTTCACACTCTTGGATTAACTTTTGAAATAAATAATATGCAGAAGTTTTTTTGAGTTGGTTTTCTCTATTGTCTATCAATCCATATCCAGGTGCAATAAGTTGGTGCCAAAAAACTTTTTCTATATTGTTTGTTTGTTTTGCAATATCAAAATACTCAAGCATATATTTATCATAATCTTGTGTATCAACACACTCTTTTTCACTTGTAGGGGCATAAGGTGCAGTATTGCTTCTTGGCCAATTTGTTTCAGTTATATAAATATTATTATTTGATTTTGATGATGATTTTACTATGGTGTGTAAAAATTTAATTTTATTATATAGATTAAATATCCCCATTTGGGTTGAGTATGGGCTACCTCTTCTATCAACATACAATAATGAGGCTATTTTATCATAATATAGTTTGTAATTGTTGTATAAAGTTCTTATAGTAAAATGGTACTCAAAATCTATTACAGAAGAGCCTATGAGTTTGTATTTTGGAAATAATTTATTTCTAATATTATATACAGTTTGATAAAACTGAAGATATTCATCCATATCAACAAATCCCCATTTGATACGGTTGATTGCATTGCCTATCATAAATTCATCTGTAATATTGGCAAATTTTTCAAATATTGTAATTATATTTTGTTGAAGAAGTTGTTTGTTTATAATATTTTCTCTATCTTGAATTATAGTTATAAGAATTTGTTTATTTGTACCAAATCCTTTTGCAAATTTTACATATTGGTCAATATTGTTTATATCATTTAAAAATACTCTAATTTGTAAAGAACTTACCCCTAATTCCTCTACAAGAGCGTATTGAATATCCCCTTTATCAAGATTTACACATAATCCATAAAATTTTTTTGTATGTTTTTGAACAGATTTTGTATTTTTTGTTAATATAAATTTGATAAATAAATAAGGGAAATAAAACAAATTCGTAACCATAAGTTTTAAAAAAGGTATAAAATGACCTTTGCGTAAAGATTTTTTTAAATCTCTTTTTAAAATATGGGGTTGGTCAGAATAGCTGTCCCAAGGGAATTTGTTTGTTTGTTTCATATATATATTTTATAACATTTTAAATAAGATATTGTTAAAATAGACCAATATAAAAATAAGGATAAAATAATATGCAAAAAGAACCTATGACAAGTGAAGGTTATGATTGTTTGACACAAATGTTAAATGATATGAAAACAGTACAACGACCAAAAATACTTGTAGCTATAGAAGAGGCTAGACAATTAGGGGATCTAAAAGAAAATGCAGAATATCATGCAGCTAAAGAGGATCAAGCAAATATCAATAAAAAAATAGCAGAAATTGAAGATATTATTACAAGAGCTGTTGTTTTGGATCCTGCTAGTTTACCACATGATAAAGTTAGTTTTTGTTCAACTGTTGAACTAATAGATTTAGATACTGATGAATTGATAAAATATAAAATAGTAAGTTCTATGGATAGCAATCCAGATATAGGGCATATATCATTTCACTCTCCACTTGCAAAGCAGTTGTTAGGGAAACAAGAAGGGGATGAGGTTATTGCAAATCTTCCTGGTGGGAAAAAAGAGTTTGAGATAGAAAAGATTTATTATGAATAATAAAATAACAGTAGCAATAGTTGGTGCTACAGGATATACAGGGCTTGAGCTTATTAAAATTATTGTTAATCATCCTATTTTTGAATTAACTTATGTGGCAAATTCACAAGGTGGTCTTAAAGTAACAGATTTACACCCTATGCTTGATGGCGTAGTAGATATGGATGTAAATCAGGCAGATCCTATTGAGATTAAAAAAGTGGCACAACTTGTGTTTTTGGCACTACCACATAAAACAGCTATGGGATTTGCAAAAGAGTTGTTGGCATTGGATTTAAAAGTAGTAGATTTAAGTGCCGATTATAGATTGCAGCTTGATACTTATGAAAAATATTATTGTCCACATGAAGATAAAGAAAATTTGCCATTGAGTGTGTATGGATTGCCAGAGATATATAAAGAAAATATAGCAAAAAGTTCACTTGTGGCAAATCCTGGATGTTATCCTACGGCATCTTTATTGGCTGTATTGCCTTTTGTACCATATCTTAATGATAATCAATCAATTTTTATAGATGCAAAAAGTGGTATAAGTGGAGCTGGTAAAAAAGCAAGTGAAACAACAGCGTTTGTTAATATCAGTGAAAATATGTTTGCATATAATCCATTAAAACATAGACATACTCCTGAGATAAAAGAAAAAATAAAATTGATTCAAAACAAAGATATAAAAGTAAATTTTGTACCACATCTTATCCCTGTAACACGAGGTATGCTTGTAAGTGTATATTTGAGTGTAAATAGTGAAATTGATGCAAAACAGATATTAAAAGAGTATTATGCAAATAAAAAATTTGTAAGAGTTCAAGATAAACCTGTAACAATAAAAAATACAAGTGGTACAAATTTTTGTGATATATATGTTGAACAAAATGGTAATGATTTGTTTATTAGTTCATCAATTGATAATTTATTAAGAGGTGCATCATCTCAAGCAGTTGTCAATGCAAATATTATGTATGGTCTTGATGAAGCATTAGGGATACCTGTTATAGCTTATGCACCTTGATATAAAAGATGATGCTATTTTTATAGCAGATGCACATTATAATACCAATAGAGTAGAATTTGACCATTTTTTGGATCAAATTTTACAAAATCAAATTAAAACTTCACAAATATTTTTTATGGGTGATATGTTTGATTATCTTAGTGGGCAGATAGATTATTTTAAAACTGTAAATAAACTTATTATAGATAAAATCAATCATATATCTAAAACTATCTCTATAATTTACTTTGAGGGTAATCATGATTATAATCTTTCTTTGATATTTCCAAATATTCAAGTAATATCAAGAATACAGCAACCCCTAATAGCCAATTATCAAAATAAAAAAGTAGCTTTGGCTCATGGAGATATTTTTACCCCTTTGGGATATAATATTTATTCTGCAATTATAAGATCTGTATTTGTATTGAAAATTTTAAATCAATTTACATTTTTACCATCCAAAGTGGAACAATTTTTGATAGATAAAAATATATGTACTTCATTTAAAAATTTTGAAAGATTTGCATCAAATCGTATAAAATTATATCAATCTTATGGTGTAGATTTTATTGTAGAAGGGCATTTTCATCAAGGAAAGAAATATAAAAATTATATCAATATCCCTAGTTTTGCTTGTGATAAAAATTATTTTGATACAAAAACAGTTTTTTCTGATATTTAATAATATGGTTCTATAAGATACCCATACCCTTTTCTTGATATGATAAAATCATCATCTTTGATTTTGTCTTTTACCCGTTTGATTATTGTTCTCATTGTGGCATCAGAAGTGTTTATATCATTCCATATTTTTAATTTGATTTTATCTTTTGTAACAATATCACCAATATCATCAATAAGCACTTTGACCAATGACATCTCTTTTTTTGATAGTTTTACACTTATATTATTTTTTATTAGGATATTTTTTGTTTTGTTATATGAGTATGTATTGTTTAGTTGTATAATATCATTATTTATTTGTTGTGTTTTATGAGCTAATATATCATTTTTTGCTTTTTTTAACATATCCATAATATTATCTACAGCAAGAGGTTTTACAAAATATCCTATAACATTTAATTCAATAGATTTAAAAAGATATTTTTCATCTTTGTATGCTGATACGATAATATATTTTTGTTCTGGAATATTTTTAGATATATCTTCAATCATAGTGATACCATCTTTTTTTGGCATTTTTATATCTGTGATTATTAGATCAAAATATTGATTTTTTAAACGGTTTTGTTCACATATATTATAACCATCTTCCCCATCTACAGCGATTTGAACTTCGTCAAAAACAGTATTGAGATAAAACTCTAATATCTCTCTTGCATCTTCTTCATCTTCAACTAATAATACTCTTGTTTGTATATCTTGCTTCTTCATCTTGATACCTCATATGAAGTATTATATCCAAAATCCAATAATGTTTTGCTTTTGATAATTATTTATCATCTAAAGAAAATGGAAGTGTAATTTTAAATTTTACACCATTTTTTATATTTTGAACTTTAATTTTACCTTTCATATTGGTTTGTATAATTATTTGACTCATATACAAACCAATCCCTGTACCTTGTTTTTCAAATTTTGTTGTAAAATATGGTTCAAATATACGGTTTATTATATCATTTGGTATATTTCCACCATTGTTTTTTATAATAATTTGTACAGATTCATCTTTTTTTGATAATATCACTTTGATTTTACCTTTTAGTGGAGTGTTTTCCCGTTTTTTTACAATAGCATCTTTTGCGTTGTTAAGTATATTTAAAAGAGCTTGTTTTAGTTCATTTTCATAATTTGTTATAAATATATCTTGTGTTATTAATTTTAATTTGATATTTTCTTTTTCAAATTGTTCTTTTAGTATCTCTTTTACATTATAGATTACATCAGATATATTAAACTTGTTTGCTGTTTTTGAAGGTTTGTAAAAATTTCTAAAATCATCAATAGTATGTGACATATAGTCAATCTGAGTTTTTGCTTTGTTTATATATTTTTCAAATTGTTCTTTTGTAAATTGTTCATTTTGATAATTATCTCTTAAATAATGTATAATAAGATTAACAGTATTAAGTGGTTGTCGCCATTGATGAGCAATATTACCTAGCATTTCTCCCATAGATGCTAGTTTGTTTTGTTGTACAAGCAGACGGTCTTTTTTTATATTTTTTTCAACTTCTTGTTTTACTTTTAGTTTTAATTCTTCTTGTGAAACTTTGATTTTGGTAATATCATGAAAATAACCATATATTTGCGTAACATTTGCAAAATAATCTTTCAATAAAATAGCTCGTAAAAATATCCATTTTATATCCCCTTTTGCATTTACTATTCTAAAAATTTTATTAAAATCTTTTACCCCTTTGTTGATTTCTGATTCAATACTTTGAATTAATGGTTTTTTATCTTCATCGTAAACTATATCTAAAAAATTTATATAATTATGCTCAAAATCACTTTTGATATAACCATAAGTTTTTATACTATTTGAGATATATTTAGTAGATAATCTTTTATTATTGTCAAATTTTATAATAACCAAACGACCATCTTCTACCAATAACTCTATATCTAAAAGTTCTTTAATCATTTTTTTATTTTTGTCTATATCCATAGACATCATAAGCATCCGTTTGGATTTGGTGTGTTCATTGGTAAAAATTTTACCTCTAGCAAATACCCATTTGTAGTCGTTGTTATTTGTTTTTAATCTATATTCACATTGTAAACTATCTGTTTTTTCATCAAAAATATCTTGAAAGCGTGATTTTACTAAATCTATATCATTTGGATGAATTAAATCAAACCAATCTTTGAGTGTTTGGAGTTGATTTTCTTGGTATCCAAACATAGTAAGCCATTTGTGAGAAAAATATATTTTGTCATCTTTAAAATCAATATCCCATAAACCATCATTTGATGCAATAATTGCTAACTCAAACCGTTTTTTCCAATGCTCAAGGGATTGGGTTTTGTTTTTTAGTTCTGAATTATATTTTCCAAAAATGGTTTTAATAAAATTGGTAAATAAAATAGAAAAAAGTAATAATACAGCTGTAAATACAACAATAAACAATATTATAGAATATAACATTTTTTTGTATTGGTATTTTATAGTTATAATTTGTTTTATATCTATAGCGATATTTGGATTATAAGATATTGAGATTAAATAATTAAATTTTTTATCTACATATGTATTGTGTTTGTATTTTGAGCTTAGCTTTTTTGTAGCGGTATAATATTTGAGTATATTTGCTTGTAAAGTATTGCTATTTTGATATAGTATAGCTTTTAAAGGTAATAACTCTTTTTTATTAAAATAATTAAACACTTTTTTATTGGTTATATCAAAAAACCATAAAAAATCATCTGTTTTATTTTTGTTTTGTTCTATCGCTTTTATAATTTTATCTTTTGAAATATTGTCATTTTTATATTTTTGATGTAAATTATGGATAAAATTATATAATTTTTCTTTTTTTTCAAATTGATAATTAATAATTTGTTTTTGTTTAATTAGATCTATATCCCTTTTTTGTTTGAAATCCAAGATAAAATATGTGATAATCATCAACAACAAGGATAATATCAAAATAGAAACAGTAGGAATACGGATAAATAATTTTTCTATATCTGCTAAGGTATAGGTACTTTTTTTCTTGTTAAACATAAACAAAGTTTAACAAAATATCGATTAAAGTAAATTTTTTTTAGTAAAATAATTTTATTTATGATAATATTCGTTTTTGATTTTATTTATTTAACTCAAAAAAAAGATATTTTTTTACAAAAAAGGCAATATATGAAAAATTTAGTTATCGTGGAATCACCTGCAAAAGCTAGAACAATTTCAAAATTTTTAGGAAAAGATTATAAAGTTATGGCATCAATGGGTCATGTAAGAGATTTGCCAAAAACTAAACTTGGTTTTGATCCTGAAAATAATTTTGAACCACAATATATGATAAGTAGAGATAAAACAAAAGTGATTGCCGATCTGAAAAAACAAATATCAAAAGATACTGTGATATATCTAGCAGCCGATGAGGATCGTGAAGGGGAAGCAATTGCATGGCATCTTATTCCTGCTTTAAAAATTCAAAAAAATCCAATCAAAAGGATAGTATTTCATGAGATTACTAAAAATGCTATTTTAAATGCATTGGAAAATCCAAGAGATGTGGATCAAAATCTAGTAGATGCTCAACAAGCAAGAAGAATTTTAGATAGAGCAGTTGGTTATAAATTATCTCCGTTGTTATGGAAAAAAGTTCGTTATGGTCTTAGTGCAGGTAGAGTACAAAGTGTTGCAGTGAGAATTATTGTAGATAGAGAAAGAGAAATTGAAGCATTTAATCCTGTAGAATATTGGAATATCAAAGCAAATTTTATAAATCCTTCTTTTAAAGCACAATTAGCAAAAATAGATAACAAAACAGCAAAAATTGAAAATGAATCTCAAGCACAAAAGATTGAACAAGAGTGTTTAAATAGTGATTATATACTTGATGAAATACAAGAAAAACAAAGCAAAAGAAACCCAGCACCTCCTTTTACAACTTCAACTTTACAACAAGAAGCAAGTAGAAAAGCAGGTTTTGGTGTAAAACAAACTATGATTATAGCTCAACAGCTTTATGAAGGTAGTGTAAATATTCCTGGTCATACAGGTGGTTTGATTACATATATGAGAACAGATAGTGTAAATTTATCTAGTTTTGCTACATCTATGGCAAAAGAGGTTATAGCAGATGAATATGGAGCAAAATATACACTTGCAAAACCAAGACATTATAAAAGTAAAGCAAAAGGTGCTCAAGAAGCGCATGAAGCTATAAGACCTGTTAATCTTGCATTAAAACCAAGTGATGTAAGAGCATATTTAGATAATGCTCAATACAAACTTTATAGTTTGATATGGAAACGAACAATAGCAACACAAATGGCACAAGCAGTTGTATCAAATACTACATATAAAATTTTTGCAGGAGCAAATAAACAATTTGAATTTCAGGCAAAAGGTACAACTATAGTATTTGCAGGTTTTATGAAAGCTTATACAGAAGGTAGTGATGATCCTCAAGCAGCACTTGATAATACAGAAAAAATATTACCACAAATAAAAAAAGGTACAATATTAAATTTTGAGAAATTGGATCTTGAACAAAATTTTACAAAACCACCTGCAAGATATACAGAAGCTTCTTTGGTAAAAAAACTTGAAGCAGAGGGGATAGGACGACCATCAACTTATGCACCAACTATAGCAACAATCCAACAAAGAGAATATATTATAAAAACAGAAGATAAAAAACTAAAACCAACACTTATTGGTACAGTTGTAAATGATTTTTTAGTAGAACATTTTCCAAATATAGTATCTCTTGGTTTTACAGCCCAAGTTGAAGAAAAATTTGATGAAATTGCAGAGGGTAAAATAGCATGGAATGAAGTTATGAAAGAGTTTTATGCCCCTTTTGTAAAAGATATTCAAGAAAAAGAAGAAAATGCTCCAAGAGCAAAATTTTCTGATATAAGAGAATTGGGTATTGATCCAAAAACAAACAAACCAATAACAGCGAGAGTAGGACAATATGGTCCTTATGTACAATTAGGTACAAAAGATGATGAACAAAAACCAAAAATAGCATCTATACCTAGTAATATTAGTGTCAATAGTATCACTTTGGAAGAAGCATTGGTATTATTACAACTTCCAAAAGTATTAGGGGAAGATAAAAACGGCAATGAAATTAAAGTAAATATTGGTAGATTTGGACCATATTTGCAAGTAAAATCACAATATTACAGCTTAAAAGAGGACGATCCTTATACAATAGAATTACCCCGTGCATTGGAAGTTATCAAAGAATTAGATGAAGCAAAAGCAAAAGCTTTAATCAAAGATTTTCCAGAGCATGATACACAAATTTTAACAGGGCGATATGGAGCTTATATTAAATCTAAAAAGAAAAATTACAAACTTCCAAAAGATTTTGATGAACAACAAATCAAAAAACTTACTTGGGATGAGGTAAAAGATATTATAGATAATCAACCAACTAGAGGTAAAAAAACAAAAACTACAACAAAAAAACGAACTACTAGAAAGAAAACAGTTAAAAAAGAGGATAAATAGCTATGAAAATAGCTGTTTTATCCGATAGTCATAAAAAATCGGAATTTACTAAAATTGCTATAGAATATCTTAAGTCCCAAGGTGCTACATATTTGATTCACGCAGGTGATTTGGAAATATATGAAAATCTTGAAATTTTAAAAAACAGTTCTTTAGTATATATAGCTGTATTTGGTAACAATGATAATGCACTGTTAAAATATCAAGATCAGTTTAATATCAAACAAGAACCATATTATTTCAAAATTAAAAATGTTAAGTTTAAGTTAATGCATTTACCATTTTATATGAGTAGTGATAGTGATATTGTGATTTCAGGACATACACATTGTTTTGAACATAGTTATACAAATGGTACTTTATACCTTAATCCAGGTGAAATTTGTGCAAGAAACAAACCACAAAGTGAATGTGTTATGTTGGAAATTAAAGAAGATAAATATATAATAAATTATTATCATAGAGATTTGATAAAAAATATATGGGAAAGTCAAGAGTATATTTATGAAAAATAAAATTTATTTGTGTGCTATTAGCAATGTTCAAAGTGGTATTTGTAATGAAGATTGCAAATTTTGTACACAAAGTGTTAGATATAAAGCTAATATTCAAAGATACAAAATAAAAGATATTCAAGATATATTATATGAAGCAAAACTTGCTAAACAAAACAAAGCGATAGGGTTTTGTTTGGTTACAGCAGGAAAAGGGATTACCCCTGATATTTTAGATTATATATCAAATGCAGCAAAACAAATTAAAAAATTAAAATTAAATATCAATATTATAGCATGTAATGGTACTGCTACATTGGAGCAATTACAAATATTAAAACAAGCAGGTGTTGATAGTTATAATCACAACCTTGAAACATCAAAAGACTTTTATAAAAATATATGTACCACTCATACTTGGGAAGAACGATTTCAAACTTGTCAAAATGTAAAAAAAGCAGGTTTAAATCTCGTATGTGGTGGTATATTTGGATTGGGAGAAACACAACAAGATAGAATATCTATGATAAATGCGATTGTATCTCTTAATCCTGTTACAATTCCTATTAATTTTTTTCATCCAAATCCTGCATTACCATTGAAACAAAATACTTTAACCAAGCAAGAAGCTTTTGAGTTAATTAGATTAGTTAAAGATATGGCACCAACAGTGCATAAAATTATGGTTGCAGGTGGTAGAGAATTGATTTTTGGTGATAATCAATATGAAATTTTTAAATATGGTGCAAATTCTATTGTTATAGGAGATTATCTTACAACCAAAGGAAATCAAGCTGACAAAGATATAATATATCTTGAAAATTCTGGATTTGATATAGCATCAAGTTGCAATTAAAGGTATATGATGAGTAATGATGTTGCGATTATATTGACTTTGTCAGTTATTATTTTTATATCGCCACTTTTATCAAAATGGATTAAAATACCAACTATACCTATTGAGATTATTTTGGGTTCTATTGCTATTAGTTTCAATATTATAGAAAATGATCCTGTATTTGAACTTGTTGCTCAGTTGGGATTTTTGTATCTTATGTTTCTAGCAGGGCTTGAAGTTGATTTAAAAAAATTATTTAAAGTCCCTTTTGAATTGATAAAAAAAGGGATGATTTATATATCAATTTTATATTTTATCTCATTAAGTGTATGTTTATATTTTGGTTTGGCAAAAATCTTTATAGTTACTGTTCCACTTATATCTATAGGGCTTTTAGCTGCTTTAAAAAAAGAGTATGGTAATCAACCATGGATAGAATTAGCAATTACTATAGGTCTTATAGGTGAAATTGTTTCTATCGTGGTATTAACAGTCGTAAGTGCTAGATTAGAATTTGGTATAGGAACACAATTTTATAGTACATTATTGGAATTATTTGTGGTATTTGTTAGTTTTGGAATATTGTATAAATTATTTCATATTCTTATATGGTGGTTTCCACAAATCAAAACATACCTTATGCCAAAATCAGATACCCAAGAACAAGATATAAGAGTATCTATGGCTATTTTTTTCTTAATTATTGCTATTATGTTGCATTTGCATTTGGAAGTTGCACTAGGAGCATTTGTAGCAGGGGTATTTATAGCAACTTTTTTTCATCATAACAAAGAATTACCTGCTAAATTGGAGCATTTTGGTTTTGGATGGTTGGTTCCTATATTTTTTGTATGGATTGGAACATCATTTAAATTAGAAGCTTTGTTATTGCCAAACCTTGTAAATATATCTTTGATGATAACATTCTCAATGATTATTTTAAGAGTTTTAAGTTCAATGTTATTTATAAAAGATATTGGTAAAAAAGGTATTTTATTGTTTGCATTATCACATTCTATGCCATTGACATTAGTTGTTGCTGTTGCAACATTGGCATTGGAGTCCAATTCTATAACACACTATTATTATTATGTATTTGTATTATCTGCAATTTTTGAAGTAATTGTTTCAATGTTATTGATACGAATTGTAAATATATCTCATAAATAAAATAAGTTTTTTATCTTATATTTTAAAGTAAAATTAAATATAATAGTACCATATTTAATGCAAAGATACTATACCACAACAAGGCATATTTTATAATGGACAAATTTTCTATAAATAATTTATAGGGCATTAAAAAAGCCTAGCTAAATTTAGCTAGGCTTTTTTAGAACTTAATATTTAAAATATCAATTATTTACCAAGTCCTGTAGATTTAAGATCAGCTTCACTATATCTAGCAACTTGACCTTTCATAACACCTTTCATTGGTCCACCGTAAGTACCATTTTTGTATCCTACAAGTGCAGCAGATATATCAGCTTTACTCATTTCTTTAACAATTTTAGATTTACCTAAAGCGTGTTTTTCAAAGTTTTGACCATGACAACCTTTACAAGCTCCTAAGTTAACTGCAGCAAATGCAGCAACACCACATAATAATGTTCCTAATACAATTTTTTTCATAACTGTTCTCCTATGTAATTTTAATATTATGATAATACTATGAGTTTACTTTAATTTTCCTTTTATCCTTAGAATAATTTTGATACAATAGCAAATATGAAGCATAAAGTATTAAAAATCAACAATTTAACATTTGGCTACACAAAAGATACCTTGATATATGATGATTTTAATCTATCTTTGGAAAAAGGGGAGATTAAAAGTATAGTAGGTAGCAGTGGTAGTGGCAAGTCAACTTTATTTGAACTTATTATGGGCAATCTCAAACCATTTGATGGGGAAATTGTTACTAAAAAAACAGCTGTAGTATTTCAAGATCCATATAGTTCATTTCATCCAACATATAGCATAATAGAGCAAATCAAAGATATAGTTGATGATATGGGGGAGATGGATTATCTTTTGGATAAACTTGATTTGACATATGAACATATATCTCAAAAGCCACATAATCTTAGTGGTGGGCAGTTACAACGAGCAAGTATATTACGAGCATTGTTATTACAACCAAAATTATTATTAGTAGATGAGCCTACAAGTGCTTTGGATAATGTAATTGCATTGGAAGTGATGCAACTTTTAATTAAATTCAAAGATAGATTTGGTATATTACTGATTACACATGATGATGATTTGGCTAGATGGTGTAGCAATGAGATAATAAATTTAGAGGAAATTAGATGAAAGCATTGGTTTTGTTGAATATGGGTGGTGCAAGATCAAAAGATGAATTAAAAACTTTTTTGTTAAATATGTTCAACGATAAAAATATATTAACAATGCAAAGTGATAAATTTAGATCAATACTTGCAAATTTTATTACCAATTCACGATTAGATAAAGCTTGGGAAAATTATGAACAAATAGGTGGTAAATCCCCTTTACATCAATATACAGAACAATTAGTAGAGATATTAAATACACAATTGGATAATTATAAAGTATTTTATGTTATGAGATATACACAACCTTTTGCAACAGATATTATTGCCCAAATCCAACAACAAAATATTCATGAAGTTGTATTGCTTCCTTTATATCCACAATATTCTACGACTACGACAAAATCAAGTATTGATGATTTTGTTGATATATCAAAAAATCTATTTGATATATCAATTATTGAGCCTTTTTATAAAAATGAGATATACAATAATGCTATTTGTGATACTTTACAACAGTTGCAAAATGAAGACAATCAGTATTATGTGATTTTTTCGGCTCATGGTTTACCACAAAAAATTATAAACAAAGGTGATCCATACGAAGATCAATTAAAAGAGCATATACAAATATTAAAACAAAAACTAAAAAATCTTCCCGTACAATTTCAGGGGGTATTTTTGGCATATCAATCAAAAGTAGGTCCTATGAAGTGGCTAGAACCAAGTTTGGATTGGATGTTGCCTTTTTTCAAAAACAAAAAAGTTATTGTATATCCTATATCTTTTATGATAGACAATAGCGAAACTGTATTTGAACTTTCTATTGAATATGAACATTTAGCTATGCAATCAGGACTCAAAGAGTACAAAGTCGCTCCTTGTTTGAATAGTACACCACAAATGATAGATATAATCAAAGATATAATATAAAGGAAGATTTTGAGAGAAAAGATTAAAGAACTCCTTGAAGACAAAAAAACACTTTTGACCCATACATATTTCAAAATCCAAAAAATGTTGGAACAAAAATATGGAAAAGATACCATAGTATTGATGGAAATAGGTACATTTTTTGAGGTTTATGAGGTAAATAATGAAGATGAACAAATAGGCAAGGCAAAAGAGATTGCTGAATTGTTAAATATTCAATTAACTAGAAAAAATAAATCTATTATAGACAATGACAGATCAAATCCTCTTATGGCAGGTGTTCCTGCTGTATCGTTGGAAAAACATCTTAGTCGTATTATTTCAGCAAACAGATATACAATAGCAATAATCAAACAAGTAGGAACACCACCAAAAGTAACAAGGGTACTTGATACTATTATATCTCCAGGGACAAATTTTGATTATGCTATATCACAAGATGAAAATACAATTACATCTATAGTTATAGATATAGTCAAAAATAACTATCTCATAGGATACAGTGCTATAGATGTTACTACAGGAAAAACTATCTATAATGAAATATTTGGTACTACAGATGATCCTGGATTTGCACTTGATGAAGTGTTTAATTATATGATTACACATAAAACAAGTGAAGTTATAGTAACTTTTTTAGATAAATCAATCAATCAAAAAGAGGTGCTTGATTATTTGGAACTTACACATAAAACATTTCATATCAATACAACAAGAGCAAAAATCACATATCAAAATGAGTTATTTAAAAATGTTTTCCAAATCCATTCTCTTTTGAGTGCAATAGAGCATTTGGATATGGAGCGTGTACCTCTTGCAACAGAAAGTTTAGCTATATTGATAGATTTTGTAATCGCTCACGATAGTAATATAATACAAAAACTTTTTTTACCTGTTAAATTAGATATAAATCGTTATATATATTTGGGAAACAATGCACTAGAACAATTAAATATATTAGAAAATCATCACCAACCAAGTTTGTTTAATATTATAAATAATACTTCAACAGCGATGGGAAAAAGATTACTCAAAGAGAGATTATCTCATCCTATTAAAGATGCTGATGAACTTAACCGTAGATATAAATTATCATTGGATTTATATGATTATCATGCACCTATTGAGAATTCTATGGGAAGTATTTATGACATTGAAAGGGTAGCACGAAGAATTAAGTTAAATAGATTGCACCCTTTTGAGTTATCATATTTGTATGATTCATTGTTTTCTATCAAAGAAGTTATCACTTTTATGGAGGATTATAAGTTTATAGATCCACCTTGTAGTAGTGATGAAGTAAATATATTTTTAAATACCATATCCAATACATTTGATTTGGATATTTGTGCTAAATATATGTTAAAAGATATATCAAGTAATATGATAAAAGAAAATATAGATGATAAGATAGATGCATTATTGGCAGAAAATATGGCATTGAAACAAAAACTTGAGTTATTTAAAACACATATTTTACAATTTTTAAAAACAAGTGATGAAAGTTTTGTGACAATCAATCGCTTGGATAAAGAGGGATTTTTTATCCAGATGACAAAAAATAGATATTCTAGCATCAAAGATCAGCTTCTTGCTTCCCATTTGATTATTGATGATCAATTATATTTATTTAAAGATTTTAATATCAAAATCCAAACAACCAATGTAAAAATATCAAATAATCTTATGGCAACTATCTCAGATAAATATGTTCATAATTTGCGTAAAATAGTAGAACTCAATAAAATTATTTTTAAAGAACAAATTGCATATTATGATAAAAAATTTACAAATATGTTAAATGATCTTGTTTATTTTATCGCTGAAGTGGATGTAACAATTTCCAATATAAAAACTGCCAAAAAAAATAATTATGTAGTACCAACAATTATAGAAACACCAAAAGAGGATAATTTTTTGGAACTTATCCAAAGTCGCCATCCTATTATTGAAAAAGGGGAAGAAAATGGTGTATTTATACCCAATGATATAATTTTGGGAGATTTAAATCTAGCAAAAGATGAACACAAAGATAATATTATTATCACAAATTCGCGTCCTGCGAATATTTTGGATAATCATACCACAGGGGTATTGTTGTATGGGATAAATAGTAGTGGTAAAAGTTCATTGATGAAAACTATAGGGGTGTGTATAGTATTGGCACAAAGTGGTTTTTTTGTACCTGCCAAATCAATGAGATTTTCACTTTTTGATGCGATATTTACCCGTATAAGTGGTGCTGACAATATAGCAAGAGGTTTATCAAGTTTTGCTGTTGAGATGTTGGAATTAAAAAATATTTTTAATCGTGCTACAGCAAAATCAATAATACTAGGGGATGAGATAAGCCATAGTACAGAAACAATGAGTGGATTGAGTATAGTAGCATCTGCTATATTAAAATTAAGCAAACTAAAAGCGATATTTATGTTTGCTACACATTTGCATCAGCTTCCTGAAATACCTCAGATAGAACAACTTGACAATGTAATTGCATTGCATTTAAGTGTGTTATATGATCAATCCCAAGACAAACTGATATTCAATAGAAAATTATCAGCAGGTAGTGGTAGCAGTATGTATGGATTAGAATTTGCAAAATCGTTGCATATGGATAAAGAGTTTCTAACAGTTGCAAATAATATAAGAAAACAATTAACAGATGATTACAACACCATAGAGAGATTAACACAGAAAAAAACAAGCAAATATAACAAAGAGCTTTATATAGCTTCGTGTGCGATTTGTGGTGCTGCTGTTGACGATGTACACCATATCCAAGAGCAAAAAAATCAAGATGACAAAGGTTTTATAGGACATATTAATAAAAATCACAAACACAATTTAATACCATTGTGTAAAAAACATCACAAAGCTGTACATGATGGTACTATCCATATCAATGGATTTATAACTACATCCAAAGGTTTGGAACTACATTATACAAATATACAAGAGGAATAAAAATGGAAATGATAGATACAATAAACGATAGATTAAAAAGAATTAGAACAGAGGTGTTAGCTTTGGTTGATAACCAAAAAATATCTTTGACTGAAAAAAATACTTTAATGCAACCTTTAGTAGAAGAAAAAAAGGTTCTTGAGCATACTTTGGTATATTTACAAAGGATAAAAGATACCAACTACAAAGGTTTGTGTGGAGGGGGATAAACTATCCCAAAGAAAATAACTATCTATAACACCTATACACTTTATTAAGTATAGCTTAAAGTATAGGATAAATGCTTATAGTATAGTATCATTAAGGATAGTTTAAGAAATCTAGTGTAAAATTGTCCTACAACATTGTGCTGGAAGGTTATATCTTCCAAAAGTTTAGGAAGATGTGATTTGCGCATCCAGAACATCACATTGTTAAATTTCGAAATTAAAACAAGGAAACAAAATGACAAAAATGATTAAAATGAGTCTTGTAGCAGCAGTTGCAGTTGCAGGATTAAGTTCAACAGTAGCAGCAAAACCATTAGAAGATGCTATCAAAGGTGTAAATGTAACAGGTTATGTTCAATACAGAATGAATAAAACACTTGATAATGGATCAGGAAATGCAACAGAAGCTGCTCCAGATGTAGAATACAGAGCGTTTATTAAAGCACCTGTAAATGATCAAACTACAGCAAAATTAGTTCTTGCAGATGATGCAAATGTTGCTGGAAGATTAAGATTAGGTGAAGCTAACTTTATCATAAACCAAGGTGGTGCTACAATTATCGCTGGTTTACAAGCAGTTCCAACACCATTTGTTGACCCAACAGTTTCAAAAGGTAACGGTTTAGTTGCACTTGTTCCTGCTGGGGATGTAACATTAGCTGCTGGATACTTCTACAACGAAATTGGTTTAGATAATAACTTAATGGCTATTGGTGCTATTGGTAAAGCTGGTAATGTATCTTACCAAGCATGGTATGCTTCATTAGATGATACTACAGAAAATGGTACATCTACAGATACAGTAACACCTGCTGCTGATGTTCAAGCTATGGCTGTAATAGTTAATACTAAAGTTAACGGTTTAGCTGTAGAAGCTGCTTATGCTTCTAAAGATGGTGATTGTGTAGCTGATGCTCAAACACAAATGAGAGCAGTAGTTTCTGGTAAAGCTGATAAAATCAGTTATACAGCTGGTGTAGTTCTTACAGGATCTAACGGTGGTAATGTTGCTATAGCAAATGCTTCTGATTCTAAAGTTGATTTTGGTTCTTCTAAAATAGCTGCAAGTTCTGCAACTCCTTCTTCAACTATTTTATATGCAAGTGTTGGAACAGCTTTAACACCTAAAATCGGAGCTTCTGTTTCTTTATTAACAGGTTCTGGAGATAAATTAGCAGGTACAAATGAAGATTCAGTATCTGATTTAGAATTAAAAATTACTTGTACACAAAGTAAAAACTTCTCTACATACGCTAGATACAATACTACAAGCGTATATGGTACAGATGCAGATTACTTAAGACTTCAAGCTAAATATACTTTCTAGTATATAGTTAGTCTTATTTCTTAAATTAAGGTTGAACTTCGGTTCAACCTTTTTTTATCTCTGATTTTTTGATTGGAACTTGACTCATTCTAAAAATCATAATATTTTATATTTTATATGCTATAATCTTTTATGGGTTATATTTCTTGGATAAAAAAACATTCTCAAAAACATAAAAAGATTATAGATAAGCTATCAGATTTGAGTGATGATCAAATCATAGATTATTTTGATTTTGACAATATGGTTATCAATGAACCAGATTTTTGCCCATTGTATAAAGAGCGTAAAAAATGTCATAATATACAAGAGTTAAATTGTTATTTGTGTGCTTGTCCGTTATTTAGATTAGATAAAACAAAAAGTAGATGTGAAATTAATAGTAAATTTGGTAGTCAAATTATTGCAAAAGATGGATTTGTACATCAAAATTGTTCTTATTGTGATATACCACATAAAAAATCATATATAAAAAAAGTTTTTTCAAGAGATTGGGATCAGATTATGCAAGATGTAATAGTATATAAGGAAAAATAATGAGATATTTAGTATTGGTTTTTATAATTATATTTATGGGTGGTTGTGGTAGTCAATCTAAACCAACAGTACCAAAATGGTATTTAAATCCACCATATAATAATACATATTTATATGGTACAGGTGTAGCTTCTAGTTTAAATCAAGCAAAAACAGATGCATTAAAAAATATATCTGAAAATCTTGTCGTAACTGTGCAATCATCTATAGAAACTACAACAAAACTTTCTAATACAAATTATAGTAAAAATATTACAAAAAATATAAAATTAGAAGCCAAAAGAATAACTTTTACAAACTATAAAACAGAAAAAATATTAAAATCAGAAGATCAATTTTATATATTGTTAAAAGTAAATAAACAAAAACTTTTTGATCAACAATACAAACAATTTCAATTATTGGATAAAAAAATCACTACAAATATAGCATTGATAAAAGATAATTCAAAACTAGAACAAATCTATATTTTACAACATAATTTAACCAATATCCAAAAAGCAAAAAATCAAGCTTTTATATTGTATGCTATAGATAATAGCTTTGATTATAGTGTGTATTTTACAAAATATGAAAGCTATATACATAAATTAACTGTATTGAAAAATCAGCTATGTATATCTGTAATATCATCTATACAAAACGATACATACAAATCATATCTTGTTTCGTTGATTACTAAACAAAAATATAAAATATCAGATAATAATCCAGATGTTGTAATTAATTTATCTCATGATATTAGATATTCTACAGCACGAGGATGGCAAATAGCAAAAGTTTCTAGTAATATTGATGTTCAAGCAAACCATAAAACTATCTCAAATAATATTATCAATACTATAGGAAGATCATCATCTACTAAAACAAATGCACTAAATGATAGTGCTAAACATTTCAACCAACAAATCATAAAACTTGGATTAGATAAAATATTGTTTGGTAGATAAGTGTATTTATGAATAAATTGTTTTTTATCGTAGTGTTAATATCTCTACTTTTTGGAGAAAACCATTTATCAAATGAAATCTCTCCATATCTAATACAACACAAAAACAATCCTGTGGATTGGTATCCATGGGGTAAAGAAGCATTACAAAAAGCAAAAAAAGAAAACAAATATATATTTTTGTCTATAGGGTATAGCACTTGTCATTGGTGTCATGTGATGGCAAAAGAGTCTTTTGAAAATCAAAAAGTAGCACAAATATTAAATAAATATTTCATAAGTATAAAAGTGGATAAAGAACAGTATCCACATATAGATAAATATTATCAAAAAATATATAGAAATTTTACAAATAAAAGTGGTGGGTGGCCACTTACTATTATACTAACAGCAGATATGAAGCCTATATATGCAGCAACATATATACCAAAAGATGATGGATATGGTTCAGTTGGACTTTTACATTTATTAACCCAAGTGGTAACCACTCCAAAAAATATAATTGCTAAGTTTCAACCTACTGTTATACAACAATCAAATAAAAAGCAAGTACCAATAGATAAAAAAATAGTATCTAAAACAATATCAAAATATAAAAATATCTTTGATTTTGATAATAAAGGTTTTGCTATACGACCAAAATTTCCACACCCTACAAATATAAAACTTTTGTTAAAATTGTATAAAATCACAAATTCAACAGAAGCCAAAAATATGGCATTGTCTATGTTGGATACTATGGCAAGAGGGGGTATTTATGATCAAATTGAAGGTGGCTTTTTCCGTTATACTACAGATAAAAAATGGATATTGCCACATTTTGAAAAAATGCTTTATACAAATGCCCAATTAATTGATGTTTATACCCAAGGGTATATTATGACACATAACCCTTTGTATAAAAAAGTTGTACAAGAAACAATAAACAATATTGATAAAAGATTTGCTGTTGATTTTGTATATCAAAGTGGATCAAATGCAGACAGTATAAATTTTGATGGTAAAAACGAAGAGGGGTTTTATTTTTTGTTTGATTATAATTCAACCAAACAATATTTGTTGAAACATCATATATCTTTGGATGTGGTAGAAAAAAATTTAAATTATTTAGGTATAGTTGAAGATGGAAATTTTGATGGAGAAAAAAGCAATCCTAATATAACAAAATCTACACCACCAAAAGATTTTAACAAAATAAAAACACTTTTGTATAAATTAAGATTAAAACGGCATTACCCTTTTATAGATAATAAAATAAACACAGCTTGGAATGGATTATATATAGATGCAAAATTCAAAGCAGGATATATATCAAGTAAATATATCTTTCAAGCACAAAAGTCATTAGATAAACTTTTGTCAATAGTATATAAAAACGGTGTGTTATACCACCAAACTATTTATGGAAAAAAAGCTATCCAAAAAGGGTTGCTTGAAGATTATGCTTTTGTAGGGAGAGCTTTATTTGATGGATATGAAGCAACATTGAATCCAAAATATCTTAAATTGTTCAAAAAAATTGTACAACAAACTGTGAAGCTTTTTTATATAAATAATAAATGGATAGATTCTAATGACCAATTTATCACAACAAGTGATATAGATGAAAACTCTTATGCCAATCCATTAGCAGTAACTTTGCAAAATATGATTTTGTATGCTACTTTAGAGGCTAATACAGAACTATATGATATTGTTTTGAAAACATTAGATAATTTTGCAATTAATCTCAATACAAATCCAGAATATTATCCAACAGCATTAATGACATATTTACAAACACAATACCAACCTATGTTTATCAAATCCAATAAAACAAATTTAAACAAAATCCACCTAGAGTCTATTTCTTATCCATTTGTATATAAATATGTTACTAACACTTCTGAATATTTAGCTTGTAAATTAAATAGTTGTCAATTATTAAACCCAAAATGGTATAAATAATTATTATTGGGTTTTATTTTTTATCTGTTTTTCTTTTGGTTTTGTAGTTATTGGTTTGGTTTGATTTACTTTGATTTTAAAATGTACCTCTATACCGTTTTTATTTTTTGAAAACTCTACAGGATAATCAAGTATGATAGAATATTTTTGTTGATTTAGTTTATCAATATCATCAAAAAAGATTTGAGGGGTATCAATAATCATAGAAATATTAAAAATATAAGTAGTATATTTTGAATTGGTTGTTGCTATATATTTGATTGATGATCTTTTGTTGAAAATCTTTTTTAATATTTTTAAGCTATCATCTTTTGTAAGAAACTTTTTTGTATGGTATGGTTTATAAATATTTTTTGGTACAGTATATTTTAAATTTGCATTTGAAATAATAGCTGTGTAGATATTGTTATTTTGACTTGTAAGTACATTTTCACTATTGGCATAAATTTTTAATAACTTTGGTTTTACAATATCATCATAAGAATTTGCTTTTGTAAAAGTATATATAAAAGTTGATTCATCTTTTTGTAGTTGTAACTCTTTTAATACAGAATAATCATCAATCACATCAAAAATATCAAGTATAGTATTGGTGATATGGTTATTGTATTTTATATGATCTATTATAGAAACCTCTTTTATGGTTTGTACCACTTTTTTTGTTGGTTGTTTTGTTTTGGTTGGTTGGGCAACTTTTGGGTTATCTTGCATAAAATATATTAACCCTGCAGCTATAAGGGTAGTAAGTAACCCTATTGCAATCCAAAAACCAAATGACAAAGAAGATCGTTTTTTGCGTGGTTGTATAAAACTTATTGTTTTGATTGTTGGTTTTTTTACTAATTGCATAACAATATCATCAAGTCCAATATCAATATAATTTAGATTAATCATTAAATTCTCTTCCAAAGAATTTAATTGTTCGTCATTGAGTTGTTTGATATGGTAAAAAATATTGATAGTTTCTATAAATATTGAACTATTTTGTTCATAAAACTCTTTTGTGATAGTTGAAATATTTTCATTTAATTCTAATGCGTATATTTCATCATATAGTTTTTGTTCTACAATATCATCATTATAAAATTCACTGTTTTGAATATCATCATAAGGGGTTAATTGTTTGATAGCAGAATATGTATATCGTTTGTCTTGATCTAAAATTACACCATAAATAGTATTGTTTAAGATAAATATATTTAATGATTTTGCAATAAGATTATCCGATATAGCATGGTGTAAAATAGTAAATGGAGAGATTAAATAATCCAAATCTGTATTATTAAATAGTTGTTTATATTGCTCAATAATATTTTGGGGTACAGTTACTAGATGATTATGATCAAATACCAAAGATGCTGTGTTGTTATTTGGTGTGTATTGGTCTTTTTTAATAATTGTTTGTGATATATCTTCACAAATTGCAGTTATGTATGTTTGGGGTATGTGTTGTTCCAAAGTTTGTAATTTGTAATTTGTATCTAAAGATAGATTATCTCCATCCAATAAAAAGATAGATTGTTCATTTTTAATTATTTTATTATTTTGTAAAATTTGATAATTAACTTTAATATTATGTTGGCTTTTTATTACATTGACATATTGAATACTATTGTTAAACATCTATCTTCCCCATATTTAATCTAATTTTTTCTTTTGCTTCTTCCATAGATAAACCTTTGATAGAAAAAGGCTCACCTATATAAAAATCTATTTTCCCAAACGGTTTAGGGATAGTAAATTTATCCCATGAGTTAAATTCCCAATATTTTGATGCTCTTGAACTAAATGGCAAGATTTTTGCATCTGTTTTTTGAGCTATTAGTACAATTCCATCTGCTATAGAGTGCAAAGGTCCTTTTGGTCCATCTGGTGTGATTGCTATATCAATATTTTTTTTGATAGATTTAATCGCACCTAAAAGTGCTTTTGCACCACCTCTTGTCGAAGATCCACTTAACGCACCAACTCCCAAAGCTTGAATTACTTTTCTTATAGCTTCCCCATCTCTGTGTTCACTAATAATTGCTTTTAATATACCATTTCGTTTAAAATGTCTATAATTGAAAGGTTGCATCAAAAGATCTCCATGCCATACACTTAACACAAAAGCTTCATTATCCATAGATTGAGGATGATGAAAACTTTTTTTATTTGTAAAATATATAAATCTAACAAACATATGCAATAAAAAAGGTGCAAATTTTTTTTGAATATATTTTACAATTTTTTTTTTCATTTAAACAACTTCACCTTTTAGGGATGTTCTATATGCTTGAGTTATTTTTACATCCACAAATTTACCTAATAAATCTTCACTACCATTGACAAACACTTGAATATAATTATCACTATATCCCATAATCTCTCCATTTGGTTTTAAATCTTCAAAAAATACAGTTAAAATTTTACCAATATTTTTATCCATAAGTTGATCTTGATGTGTTTTATGTAATTCAATAAGTTCATTTAATCGTTCACTTCCAACTTTATCATCAACTTGTTCCATAGTTGCTGCTGGTGTATTTGGTCGTGGAGAGTATTTGAAATTAAATATTTGATCAAATTTTACCTGTTTGACTACATCTAAAGTATCTGCAAAATCTTCATCGCTTTCACCTGGAAATGCCACAATAATATCTGTAGATATTCTTACATTTGGTACTTTTGATTTGATTCTTTCACAACGGTTTAGAAACCACTCTTTTGTGTATCCTCTTTTCATAGCTCGTAAAATTTTTGTTGAGCCACTTTGTAAAGGTACATGGATAGATTTACAAATTTTTGGATTTGTTGCAAATTCATCTATAAATTCATCATCCATATGTAAAGGGTGAGGCGATGTAAATCGTATCCGTTGTACACCTTCTACTTTACTAACATCTTGTAATAGTTTGGTAAAATTATATTTTGGTATATCACTACTAAATCTTTTCCCATAATTATTTACATTTTGTCCAAGTAAAAATATCTCTTTTGCACCTGTGCTTACAGCTCTTTTTACTTCATTGATAATTATTTCAGGTGGGATAGAGATCTCTTCTCCTCTTGTTGCTGGAACTATACAAAATGAACATTGTTTATCACAACCAAGTGATATATTGATACTTGCACGATAAAGTGATTTTCTATATTCACTAAATTCATAAGTGGTTTCATCGTGATTTATATCTATCTCTACTGTACCTTTGTTTTTTACAGCTTGTGAGATTTTTGATACATTTCTAGCACCAACTACAAACTCTACATAAGGAGCTTTTTTGATAATATCTTTTCCCAAATGACTTGCAGTACAACCACAAACACCAATTTTGGCACCATCTTTTTTTATTTTGTTGAATTGTCCTAATTCACTAAAAAGTTTTGCTACAGGTTTTTCTCTAACACTACAAGTGTTGATAATAATCAAATCAGCTTCTTTTATATCTTGTGTTACACTATAATTATCATGTTTGTTTAGTTCTGCTATGATATGCTCAGTATCCCTTACATTCATAGCACAACCCAAAGTTTCAATAAATAGTTTATTACTCAAAATATATCCTATATATTATAATGCATGTAGTTCATACATATATTCATCATCACCTAGTCCATATCTTACTTCTCTAAAATATACATTTAGGCCAGAATTTTCCAAACTATCAACCAAACTCATCATATTTTTATGAGAATTATCTTTATCAAAATAAAAAATTTTGTTTGTAGATGTTGATAATTCATCTTTTATTTTTGTTAAACTCATTTTTTTTGGTTTAGCAGTTAAATCATCTCTTGCGATTAAAATATCCATATTTTTTTATCCTTATATCTATAATTAATCAGATTTTAGCAAAATATAGCTTTAAGTTTTATTTTGTTACAATCCGATATAACTAACACAAAGCAACAATCCCTTATGACCATTGCATTGTTAAAAAAGGAAAATTATGGATAAAATTATAGATATAGTTGATAGTATAGCTTATGAAAAAGGTTTAAAAATCTCTGAAGTTGAAGAGGCTTTAAAAGAATCTTTGATAAAAACAGCACAAAAAATGATAGATAGCACTTTGTTATTTGATGCAAGTATAGATAGAGAAAACAAAAAATTGAATTTGTTTCAAAAAATAGAAGTTGTAGCTGATGATGATCCAAGATTGGAAGTTCAAACTATAAAAGCTATCGTAGAAGTAGATGGGGAGCAAGTAGAACAAGATGTTCCAAACAATAAAGAAAACTTTATAAGTTTAACTCAAGCAAAAGAGTTAGATAGTGATTTGGAAATTGGAGATTTTTTAAATTATGATTTGGAATTTGAATCTATGGGTAGAAATGCAGCTACTATTTTATTTGGAAATTTAGAATATAGATTGCAAAGATATATTGAAAATAATTTATTTAATAAATACAATTCACAAATAGGAACTACAATAAATAGTGTAGTAACAAGTGTAGATTCTCATGAAAATACTTTTATGGAAATAGGTGAAGTAAGAGCAATTCTTACTAGAAAAAATCGTATCAAAGGGGAGAGCTTTAAAGTTGGAGATTCAATCAAAGCTGTTGTAAAATCTGTAAAAGTTGATAAACAACACGGGCTTATTGTAGAGGTTAGTCGTACAAGTCCAAAATTTCTTGAAGCGCTTTTAAAACTTGAAGTACCTGAATTAAAAGATGAACGAATTACAATAGAAGCAAGTGCTAGAATACCAGGAGCTAGAGCAAAAATAGCAATCTCTACAAATGAAACAAATATTGATCCCATAGGTGCTATTGTTGGTGTAAAAGGGGTTAGAATCAATGCTGTAAGTGAACAGTTAAATGGGGAAAATATAGATTGTGTTGATTATAGTCCAATACCTGAAATTTTTATTAGTCGTGCATTAAGCCCTGCTGTTGTAAATAGTGTAAAAATTGAAAAAACAAAACGAACAGATGAAAAAGATAAAGCGATTGTGACAATTAATGCAGATCAAAAAGGTAGAGCAATAGGTAAAGTTGGTTTAAATATCAGATTAGCTTCTATGTTGACAAAACATGATATTGTATTAAATGAAATTGACGCTGTTACACCTGCTAGTGAACAAAATGGTTCAAGTGAAGAAAAATCTAAAGATACTTCATCACTAGAGGCATTATTTAAGTAATAGGATAAAATATGGGTTTAAATATTTTTGATAGTGTAAAAAAACAAAAAATCCCTTTTGTCCCTCAGCAAGAGGGAAAAGTAAAAATGTATGTTTGTGGACCAACAGTTTATGATGATGCACATCTTGGTCATGCAAGATCTGCTATAGTTTTTGATTTGTTACATAGAGTTCTAAAAGCCAATGGTTATGATGTAACAATGGTAAAAAACTTTACAGATATAGATGATAAAATTATCAAAAAAATGGAAACTACAGGTAAAAGTTTGGAAGATATTACTCAATTTTATATTAATTCATATAAAAACGATATGGATAGTTTAAATATTTTACCAAATACCATAGAACCAAAAGCTACACAAAATCTTGAAGCTATGCAACACCTTATTGATAATTTATTAAAAAACAATCAAGCATATATTTTGGATGATGGTGTATATCTTGATACATCAAAAGATAGTCATTATGGAGATATTTCTCATAGAATTTCTGATGAAAATTCACAATCAAGAGTTGAATTAAATAATGCCAAAAAAGATCCAAAAGATTTTGCGTTGTGGAAATTTAATACAAATAAAGTAAGTTTTGATACACCATTTGGAAAAGGGCGACCAGGGTGGCATTGTGAATGTTCTGCTATGATTGATAAACATCTAAGTGACAAATCATTACAATATGCTGTTGATATTCATGGTGGTGGAGCTGATTTGCTTTTTCCTCATCATGAAAATGAAGCAACACAAACCAGAATGGCTTATGGACAAGAAATAGCAAAATATTGGGTACATAACGGTTTTGTAAATATAAATGGCGAAAAAATGAGTAAATCATTGGGGAATAGTTTTTTCTTAAAAGATGCACTCAAACAATACAACGCAGAGGTTTTGAGATTTTATACGCTTGGTACATATTATAGAGCTGATTTGGCATTTAATACACAAGATTTGGAATCTTCAAAAAAACGGTTGGACAAATTATATAGATTGAAAAAACGGGTTTATAATATAGCAAGTTCAAATATAGATAAAACTTTTAAAAAACAGATTTTAGATAGTTTAAATGATGATTTAAATACATCTGTAGCATTTGCAACAATAGATCAATTTGTATCTGATGTAAATGAAAAACTTGACAAAAATCCAAAAGATAAAAATCTAAAAAAACAGATTGTAGCAAATATAGATTATATCAGTGAAGTATTAGGGATAGGTTATCAAGATCCTTATAGTTATTTCCAATTTGGTATAACATCTGATGAAAAACAACAAATAGAAAATCTTATTTCTAAAAGAAATGAGGCAAAAAAAGAGAAAAATTTTGAACTTAGTGATCAAATTAGAGCAGAATTGGAAAAGAAAAATATCAATATTATGGATACACCTAGTGGAACATTATGGGAAAAAGTATAAATAAGGGGATAATATGACAGTAACAGTACCAGCTACAAGTGCAAATCTTGGACCAGGATTTGATACATTGGGATTAGCATTGAATATTAAAAACAAGGTAATTATAAAACCTGCGAAGTTTAATAGTGTATCACTTAAAGGGGAAGGGGCAAATAACCCAAAACTCAAAAATAATAATATGTTTATCAATACTTTTAATGATTTTCATGAAAATATAAGTCATAAAAAACAAAATTTTAGATTTGAGTTTTTTAATGAAGTGCCACTTTCAAGAGGGTTAGGAAGTAGTAGTGCAGTTATTATTAGTGCTATTGCATCAGCTTATGCAATAGAAGGGATAAATTTGGATAAACAAAAACTTTTAAATCTTGCTTTATCATATGAATCACATCCTGATAATATAACACCAGCAGTAATGGGTGGATTTACAGTTGCTACTGTAAAAGATTATGAAGTGCATTTTATAAAAAAAGATATACCAAAAACATTAAAAGCTGTTTTAGTAATCCCAAATAGACCAATCTCAACACAACTTTCAAGAAAAACTTTACCTTTTAAATATTCCAAAGATGATACTGTTGCAAATATTTCACATAGTTCACTTTTAACTGCTGCGTTTTTTAGTGAAAATTGGAAAATGTTAAAAGAAGCATCAGCTGATAGAATACATCAGTATTACCGTATGAAACAGATGCCTGAACTATTTGCTGTACAAAAAATAGCATTACGAAATGGTGCTTTAATGAGTACCTTAAGTGGTAGTGGATCAACTTTTTTTAATCTTGTTTATGAAAAAGATGCAAAAAGATTGGTATCAAAATTAAAAGAAAATTTTCCACATTTTAAGATTTTTTCTTGTGATTTTGATAATTTAGGTGTAGAAGTAGAGTTTTAAGTGAATTTTAGGTATAATCCGTGTTAAATATGAAAAAACCTATAAGAATGTGTATTTGTTGCAAGGCACGATTTGAACAAACAAGTTTAATTAGATTGCAATGTATAGATAAACAACTTACAACTTTTCAAAAAAGTGGAAGAAGTTTTTATCTGTGTCAAGGGTGCTGTGATAATACAAAAAGAGTGTTAAACTCAATATATAGACAATGTAAAAATAAAGCTGATTATGAGATACAGCTTAAGGAGATAGTAAAAATATGGAAGACAAAGTAAGAGTTTACGAAGTAGCAGAAGAATCGGGTGCAACAAGTACAGAAGTGATAGCAAAAGCAGCTGATTTATCGATTGAATTAAAATCACCTCAAAGTACATTGACATTTGATCAAGCAGAAGAGATAGTAAACTATATTATGACAGGTAAAAGCAAATTGTTAAAACCTGCACCAAAGAAAAAAGTTACAAAAAAAACTGTAGCTAAAAAAGAAGAACAACCTGTTCAAACAGAAGAAACAAAACCTAAAGAAACAGAAAAAACTGTTGCAAAAGAAAAAGAATCAGAAGTTAAAAAAACTGTTAAAAAAGTGGAAAAACGAAAAGGTATCACAAAAGTTAATTCTGTAAAAAAAGTTGAACCTGAGATAAAAAAAGAAGAGATAAAAAAAGTTGAAGCTGTAAAAGAAGAGGTTACAGTTCAAACAGAAACACCAAAAGAAAAAGTTGAAAAACCTCAAGAGAAACCAGCAGTTGAAAAAGCTACAAAATCTATAGGTGTAGGTGAAGCTCCTCTTAAAAGAAGAAAATTAACAATAGTTAAGAAAAAACGACCAGCAGCAATAGCAGATATTCCAAAATCTGACCAACCAAAAACAAAAGCTATCAAATCTATGAGTGAACTTTTTGGAAGTACACCTGAAGTAAAAGAACAATACAATAGTAATAAAAATAAAAAAGCTGTAAAAAAAGGTCCTGCAAAATCTCATGATAGTGGTAAAAAACTAAATGTATTTTTAAATAGTGATAATTCTGATTTTGTAAGTAGTGATGATTCTATTATGGGCGAAGAGGTTATGCTAGATGATATGAATCTAATAGAAACTTCGAAATTTTTACAAGATACACCTAAGCAACCACAACAAATCAGAACCACTAGACCTAGTGCATTTGGTAACCGTCCAAGAGGTTTAAGTAGAAAGAAAAAGAAAAAAACATATAAAAAACCAACAGAAACTGTAGAAATTACAGAGGTAACAATCCCTGAAGAGTGTAGAGTATATGAGTTTGCTGAAAAATGTGGTAAAACAACTTCAGAAGTTATATCTACATTATTTATGCTTGGTATGATGGTTACTAAAAATGATTTCTTAGGTAATGATGAGATTGAAATTTTAGGTGAAGAATACGGTATAAATATCACAATCAAAGATGAACTTGAAGATGTGCATTATGAAGAAAATTATGAAGAGGTTATTGACAAAACAAATTTCGTAAACCGACCACCTGTGGTTACTATTATGGGGCATGTTGATCATGGTAAAACTTCACTTTTAGATAAAATTAGAAGTAGTAGAGTAGCAGCAGGAGAAGCTGGTGGTATCACTCAACATATCTCAGCTTATACAGTAGAAAAAAATGGTCAAGAGATAACTTTTGTGGATACTCCAGGACATGCTGCATTTAGTGCTATGAGAAGAAGAGGTGCTAGTATTACAGATGTGATTATTATAGTTGTAGCAGCAGATGATGGTGTAAAACCTCAAACAATAGAATCAATAAAAGCAGCAAAAGAGAGTGGTGCGCCAATTATCGTAGCTGTAAATAAAATGGATAAAGAATCAGCAAATATCGATATGGTAAAAGCTGGTATGGCAGAACACGATATGACACCTGCTGATTGGGGTGGAGATATTGAGTTTATCCCTGTATCTGCTCAAACAGGTCAAGGGATTGATGATCTACTTGAGAATATTTTGATTCAAGCTGAATTGTTAGAATTAGAAGCTGATCCAACATCATTGGCAAAAGCTACTGTATTAGAATCATCTATTGTAAAAGGTAGAGGTCCTGTGGCTACTGTTATTGTTCAAAATGGTACTTTAAAAGTTGGAGATAATATTGTAGCTGATACCACTTTTGGTAGAGTAAGAGCTATTATAGATGATAGTGGAAAAAATGTAAAAGAGTTAGGTTTAAGTCGTACAGGTCAAGTTGTAGGATTGGGTGAAACTCCAACTACAGGTGTTGCACTTGTGGCACAAGAAAATGCAGCAAAAGCAAAAGAAATAGCAACTACAAGAGCAGAACATGCAAGAGCAAAAGAGTTAAGTAAATCAACAAAAGTATCGCTTGAAGAGATGTCTAATCTGATTGCTGAAGGTAAAATCAAAGCATTACCTGTAATTATCAAAGCTGATGCTGGTGGAAGTTATGAAGCTATTAAATCATCACTTGAAGCTATCAAAAATGATGAGGTAAAAGTAAAAATTATTTCTGGTGGAGTAGGTGGAATTACTGAAGCTGATTTAAGTATGGCAAGTGCGAGTGATGATTGTATTATTTTAGGATTTAATGTAAGACCTACAGGAAGTGTAAAAAGTAAAGCAAAAGCTGAAGGTGTAGAGATAAAAACATATTCAATTATTTATGATTTAATTGATGATATTAAAGATACACTTTCAGGTATGATGAGTTCTATTGTAGTAGAAGAAAATACAGGTCAAGCACAAGTTCTTGAAACATTTGTAATACCAAAAGTTGGAACAATCGCAGGAGCTAAAGTAACTGATGGTAAAGTTGTACGAGGTGGTATGGCTAGACTTATTAGAGATGGAGTTGTAGTTTATACAGGTACTATTGAGCAACTTAAACGATTTAAAGATGATGTTAAAGAGGTTGCAAATGGATTTGAGTGTGGTATTATGTTTAAAAACTTCAATGATATTAAAGTAAATGATTATATAGAAACATTTATTGAACACAAAGAGGAACAAACAATAGATTAATGAATAACAAAAGTATAAATTTACAAAGAACACAATCATTATTAAAAGAGTTAATTCCTGAAGCATTGGGGGAACTTAGTGATTCGAGAATCAATTCTTTGACTATTACAGATGTTGATTGTAAAAATGGAAAATATGATGCTAAAGTTTATTTTGATGGTAGTGATCTATCAAAAGAGGAACTAAAAGAGGTAAAACAATTATTAAGAAAAGCTAGTTCACGAATAAAGGCATATTGTTTAAATGCAACATCATGGTACAAATGCCCAAATTTTGAGTTTATCAAAGATGACATGATGGAACAAAATAAAAGAATGGATCAGTTATTTGCCCAAATAGCTTCAAAAAAAGAAGAGTAAGATATGGATTTAGAACAACAAATTGAAATAGCAGTACAAGGTTGTGATGTAGAACTGTATGATATAGTTACTACTAAAGATAATGGTGATAATATTTTTAGAGTTTATATAACTTCACAAGATGGTATTACACTTGAAAAATGTACACAAGTAAGTCGTATGATCTCTCCTATTTTGGATATCAATGAACCGATGAAAGGTAAATACAGACTTGAAGTAAGTTCTCCAGGTATTGAGAGAAAATTAACAAAACCACAACATTTTAAAGGTTCTATAGGGGAACTTATCAAAGGTAAAGAATACTCAACTGAAAAATTCAAAGGTAAATTACTTAGCTTTGAAAATGATACTCTAACTTTAGAAGATGATGATAAAGAGATTTTTACTATTAAGCTTGATGATATTTTAAGTGCATCAACATATTATGATTGGAAAAAATAATTTTTTAGTTTTAACATATCATAATTCAGGTTTTAAAATAAAATTAAAAATATAATATTGAGTGAATTATGAACAATTTAACAATAAAAGATGAACTTACAGATTTCTTACTATATACTACACCAAATCATAATATAAAAGTTGAAACTTATCTACATAATGAAACTTTATGGCTTCCACAAAAAAAGATTGCTGAACTTTTTGGAGTTCAAAGACCAGCTGTAACTAAACATTTGAAAAATATATTTGAAAGTGGCGAGTTAAAAGAAGATTCAGTTAGTTCCATTTTGGAACATACTGCCGAAGATGGAAAAATATATAATACAAAGTTTTATAATCTTGATGCTATTTTATCAGTTGGTTATAGAGTTAATTCTATTCAAGCTACACATTTTAGAATTTGGGCTACAAAGATACTAAAAGAATATATCATCAAAGGTTTTGCTATGGATGATGATAGAATGAAAAATGGTCGTTATTTTGGTAAAGATTATTTTAAAGAACTGCTTGAAAGAGTTCGCTCTATCCGTACAAGTGAACGACGAATATATCAACAAATCACAGATATTTTTGCTGAATGTAGTATAGATTATGATAAAAATTCAGTTGTTACTAAAGAATTTTATGCAACAGTACAAAATAAATTTCATTATGCTATAAGTGGACAAACTTCAGCAGAGATAATATATCAAAAAGCAGATAAAACTAAACCATTTATGGGACTTCAAACTTGGAAAAATTCACCAGATGGAAGAATCTTAAAATCAGATACCATAATCGCAAAAAATTATTTAACTATTGATGAGATAAAAGAGTTAGAGAGTGCTATAAGTGGATATTTTGATTATATTGAAAGAATGATAAAAAAGCATACAACTTTTACAATGGAAAGCTTAGCAAATAGTGTAAATAAATTTTTAGAATTTAATGAATATAAAATATTAGAAAACAACGGAACCATCTCAAGAGAACAAGCAAAACTAAAAGCTTTTAGTGAATATGAAGAGTTTAATAAAATTCAAAAAATAGAATCAGATTTTGATAAAGAGTTAAAAAAATTATGCAAAAAATAAATTATTTACAAAAAGCAGTCAAAGAGGCTTGGAAATATCAGTTTTTAACATATCCTAATCCTGCTGTTGGTGCAGCAATAGTTAAAGATAATAAAATTATCTCATGCCAAGCACATAAAGAAGCTGGGCTTCCTCATGCAGAAGTTAATGCTATCAAAGAAGCATTTTTATATTTTTATCCTAATTCAAAACTTCAGAATCTCACAACATCTTTGGATATTCATCAATTTTTGATACAAAATCATAATAATATTTTCAAAGATTGTGAAATATATGTTACTTTAGAACCTTGCAATCATATAGGTAAAACACCATCTTGTGCAAATTTATTGAAAATATTAGAATTTAAAAAAGTTTATATAGGTACAACAGATCCAAATCCAATAGCTACAGGTGGGATAGAAACTCTACAAAATAGTGGTATTGAAGTTGAAGTTTTAAATGATAAAGCATCACAAGATTTACTAATACCTTTTATAAAATGGCAACAAAGTAATTTTAAATTTTTTAAATTAGCAATTAGAGAAGATGGAAGTTGTGATGGTGGGTATATCACAACACAACAAAGCTTAAATTTAGTTCATCAAATAAGAACAAAATTAGATTTGCTTATTATTGGGGGTAATACTGTACGAATAGATAGACCAACTTTAGATAGTAGATTTAGTCATACAAAAAAAGCACCAAATATTTTAATCTATTCTACAAAACAAGATTTTGATAAAACAATTCCACTTTTTAATATACCAAATAGAACTGTGACAATTTCTTCTGATATAGAGCATTTAAAAGAAAAATTTATTATGATAGAAGGTGGATATAATTTATTGACTAAATTAACTACTAAAATAGATATGTTGATGTTGTTTGTATCTCATAAAAATAATAAAAAATCAACATATAAAATACCAAATAATTTTTATAAAGTTCATTCTTATTTTATTAATCAAACAGATGAGATTAGTTTTTATTTAGCTTGATATTTTACTTTTTTCTAGCTTCCAAGCTGGAGCTTGGGAGCTAGAGGAAAATTTGTTCCAGCTTGGGTATTAAAAACATATGAGATACAATGGTATTTTAAAGTTGATTTAGTATATAAAATGGTGATTCTGATTGGACTTGAACCAACGGCTTCTTCCATGTCAAGGAAGTACTCTACCAACTGAGTTACAGAATCTTATTTAAAATTGACGCTAATTGTATCATATTTTTCTTTGGAATATCTAATTTTAATATTATTCTGAGTATAGCTTTATTAACTGTAGGTTGCCTAATAGCACCTATTAAAAAACCATAGTTTATAAGTTCTTTTTGTAATTGTAATACTTTTTTATTATCATTAATCTCTATAGGCAAGATTAAACTTTTTGTTTTGATACCTAAAATATCAAAAAATATTTTTTGATTTTGTTTTATATTTTTTTTGATTTGTTTTTTATGTTTTGATATATATTTTAAATTGGTATAACCCAAAGCTGTATCAAATAATGACAGTGATGTACTGTATATAATAGGTTTGGCACGATTTTCAAGATAACTTATAATATGTTTTGATGCTAAAATATAAGCACCATAACTTCCATAAGCTTTTCCTAATGTTCCCATTTTGATATGATTTGGTTCTATTTTTATATTATGATAATCATACCAACCAAGTAAATTTTTACCTATTATTCCAGAACTATGTGCTTCATCTACAATCAATAAGGCATTATATTTTTGTGCTATATTATAAAACTTTTTAGAAGCAATATCTCCATGCATAGAATATATACCTTCAATAGCTATTACAATTCGTTTTGCTTTTGAATTTTGAATTTTTTGTTCTAAATCAGTAGGGTCATTGTGTTTGAATACTATAACATTACCTTGCACCAATGAAGTAGCTAATATACCACTAGCATGATAATACTCATCTATAAAAAGAGTATCTTTTTTTCTGATTAATGATTCAATCAATGAAATATTGGCTAAAAAACCACTACCTACAATAATAGCACTTTCAAAATGATTGAATTTGGCAAGTTTTTTTTCAAATTGTTTATGAATATTATGGTAACCATTTACCAGAAGTGAAGCTTTTGGGGATTTGCATCTTTGTTGTTGTAATTTTTTGAACCCTTTGTTTATTAATTTATTATTTGATGCTAAACCTAAATAATCATTTGAAGCCAAATCTATAAGGTTATTATCAAAAATTTCTCTTTTTCTAAAACGATTTGTTTTTTTTAAGGCGTTTAGTTCTGTTTCATAGTAGTTATATTGTGTATCCATTTAGGCATTATACAATATTTTTTATGAAAAAGATGATATAATATATAATCTTAGATGAAAGGATGAAAATGGACAATTTTTCAGATATGGTATGGTTATACATAGTTAAAATTATTATTGCTGTGGCAATTTTTATAGTTGGTAAATTTGTTGCGAATCTTGCAGCAAATATAGCAAAAAAACTTTTACGCAAATCAAATGCAGATGAGGCATTAACAATATTTTTGGGTAATGTAACTTACGGAGTTTTACTTGTTGTTGTAGTATTAGCTGCACTTAGTCAATTAGGTATCCAAACAACATCATTTGTAGCAATTCTTGGTGCAGTTGGTTTGGCAGTTGGTTTGGCATTTCAAAGTACATTATCAAATATCAGTGCAGGGGTTATGATTATTATATTCAAACCTTTTGGAATTGGAGATTTTATAGAAGCTGGTGGTGCAACAGGAACTGTAGAAGAGATTAATTTATTTAATACTGTATTTAAAACAGGGGATAATAAAGTAATTATCGTAGCAAATTCAAATGTAATTGGTGGTAATATTACTAACTTTTCAAGAAAAGATACAAGACGAGTTGATTTTGTATTTGGTATTGGATATGATGATGATCTTAAACTCGCAAAAGAAACTTTGTCTGAAATTATAAATTCTGATTCAAGAGTATTACAAGAACCAGCACCTTTTATTGCAGTATCTGAATTAGCAGATAGTAGTGTGAATTTTGTGGTAAGAGCTTGGGTAAAAAGTGAAGATTATTGGGGAGTAAATTTTGATACTATTGAAAAAGTTAAATTAACTTTTGATGAGAAAGGTATCTCTATCCCTTATCCACAAATGGATATACATACACATAAAGTAGAAGCATAATTGCTTCTATTTTAAAGTGTAATATTCTGTAAATACTCTATTTCTTCCCCTGCAAAGATAATTGCGTCAATGCAGTAGGGTACAGATAAATTTTTTATTTGTAAATAGTATTGTACACTTCTTAAAAATTTATTAAGTTTTGATGGAGTGATATTATAAACTGCTTCAAATGTTTCACCACTTTTGACTTCAATGAAATGGTAAGTGTTGTTTTTTTTTGCAATTATATCAATTTCCCCTAACTTTTTAGCATAAAAATTTCTTTCAACAATAATAAAATCTTTTGATTTTAAAAAATCAGTTGCTTTTTGTTCAAAATAATTTCCTTTTGTTCTACTCATATTATAACACTTATGGATATATTATCTCAACTTCAATAGATTTGAATCGTGCTGTTTTGATAATCTCATCTGCTTCATCTCCAAAAAGAGAATTAATATGTGATTTTGCATGATGAAATGTACAAAACATAGTGCCTGTTTTGAGCGTTTTTACAAATTTGATTTTCAAAGGTGTTGTTTGACCATAAGCAGATCTTAGGATAACTTTATCTGTGTGGAATTTATTTTTATCTTCTATAGATATTTGTAATATATCTTGATTATATTTGTTCATTAGTGTTTCACTTTGTGATGTTTGTGATGAATTATTATAATGCACTATTGTTCTACCTGTTGTGAGGTAAAATTTATTGTTGTTTGTATTATTAATTAATTGGTCAATTTGTTCTCTTAATTTATATTGATGATACTGAAAATGTCCCATCCCATCATCGGTATTAAAAGATTCAGTATGTAAAACAGGAGTATCATTTCTACCTACGGGCCATTGCATCCCTTTGCTTCTATGTTTTTGAAGTTTTAAATAACTTGCTCCTCCAAATCTATAAGGTGCATCAATTCTAACATCATTCCACACATCTTCACTTGTTTGGTATAAAAATTCCCCTTTGATTTTATTTTCAATATCTCTTAACACTTCCCAATCATCTGGTAGATTATTTTCAACTATTGGTTGAGATAGATGTAATCTTCTCATGGCATTGATATATACACCTGTTTTTTCGTATGCAGATTTTACACCAAAAACAATATGAGCTTTTGATGCAATATCATTCATAAATAAATCTTGTACTATTATTAGTTCAAGATTTTTTATTGCTTTTTCTATTTTGGTTTGATTAGGGTGGATATGGGTAAGATCTTCCCCCATAACATATAATGATTTTACTTTATTTTCTAACATAGCATCAACAGCTTCAGGTGTCATCAATCCTATCTCTTCTGGTTGAGCATAATCTGGATTATAATATGGTAAACATCCCATATCACAAGCACCTTGTACATTATTTTGTCCACGAAGTGGCATAAGTCCTGTCCCTGTTTTACCAATATTACCTGTCATAAGAGCCAGATGGGTAAGTGCCATAACAGCATAACTACCATCTAAATGTTCAGTAATTCCAAGTCCCCAAAAAATCATAGATTTTTTTGAGGCGTACGATCTTGCTATTTGTCTAATAGTATCTTCAAGATATTCATAACCTTTGATTTGTCGAAAAAATTCTGGATTTGCATATGGGTCATTTAAAATATTGTCTTTAAATTTATCAAATTCTACTGTTCTGCTATCAATAAACTCTTGATCATAAAGATTTTCACTAATAATCACATAAGCTAACATATTGATTATTAATAAATTTGCTTCAAAAGGGATAATAGCTTCTATAGTTGCGTATTTGTGTAATTGTATCCGTCGTACATCTAAAACAGCTAATTCACAACTTTTTGCTCTGGATGCTTCTATTATACGGTTTGCAACTATAGGGTGTGCTTCTGTTGTATTTGATCCAATTACAATAATAAATTCTGTTTTAAATATATCATCATAAGGGTTTGTAGCAGCACCTTCTCCTATAGTTTGTCGCATACCACTTAAACTAGGACTATGACATACCCTAGCACAGTTATCAATATTTGGTGATTCCATAGTTTGTCGTGCAAATTTTTGTAAAGCATATCCACTTTCACAAGATGTTCTAGCTCCACCCATTGCATGAAATGCTTTTGCACCATAATTGTATTTTATTTCACTTAATTTCCAAGCTGATAAACTTGTGGCAAATTCATAACTTGATTGAAACCATACATCATCTAAGCTTGTTAATGTATGGCTTCTTGCTTTTAATTCTCTTGGCATCGCTTCAAAATTCTCTTCTATAAAAGATTTTTTGATTCTAACATCATTTATACGATTTGGACTATGTACAAAGTGGTATCCATTTTTCCCTTTGATACATAATTTACCACGACTTACATATCCATCGGCTTGAGCATAAATTTTTTGGATTTGATTATTTTCAACTACAGCAGTAATATCACACCCAACACCACAATATGTACAAACCGATGCTATCTCTTTTTTTGACATTATGCCCGTCCTTGTCCATCACCTAATATTTTATATTTGTAGGTTGTTAATTCATTTAATCCCATAGGACCTCTTGCATGAAGTTTGTTTGTACTGATACCAACTTCTGCCCCAAAACCAAACTGTCCTCCATCTGTAAATTGAGTAGAAGCATTAAGATATACACAAGCAGAATCTACAGAATTTAAAAATTGTTCTGCATCGCTATAGTTTTCTGTAATAATTGCATCACTGTGTCCTGAACCATATATCCCTATATGTTCTATAGCTTCAGATACATTTTGTACTATTTTTATACTTAATATTGCATCTAAATATTCAGTTTCCCAATCCTCTTGAGTAGCTTTTTTACAAGAGATTATCTCTTGAGTTTTTTCACACCCTCTTAATTCTACATTACATTTATCAAATTCATTTTTGAGTTTTGGTAATATTGTTGAAGCAATATCTTCATCTACAAGTAATGTTTCCATAGCTCCACATATACCATATCTTCTACATTTTGCATTGATTGATACTGTTAATGCTTTGGTAATATCAGCATCTTTATGAATATATGTATGACATAACCCTTTATCGTGTTTTACAACAGGTACTGTTGAATTTGTTGAGATATATTTTATAAGTCCTGCTCCACCTCGTGGAATAATTAAATCCACATAATTATCTTGTTTAATAAGATTAGCAACACCCTCTCTACTACTATCTGGTAAAAGTGAAATTAATTCTTTTGGTAAATTATTTTTTTCTAAAACTTCTTGTAAAATTTTTGCGATTATTGTATTTGAATATATAGCTTCTTTCCCACCTTTTAGGATACATACATTTCCACTTTTAAAACAAAGTGCTGCTGTATCACTTGTAACATTTGGTCGTGATTCGTAAATAATAGCTACCACACCAATAGGGATAGAAACTTTTTGGATTTTTAAATTTGTTTCTGTTATCCATCCTTCGTGAATACGACCTACAGGATTTTTAAGTGCTGCAATCTCTTTGATAGCTTGGCTCATATCATCAATTCTTTGTGAATTTAAAAGTAATCTATCCATTAAAGCAGAACTTAGATTGTTTTGTTTTCCTGCTTGAATATCTAAATTATTTTGTTCTATGATTTTATCTTTATTTGTTTGAAGTGCATCTGCCATCTGAAGTAAGATATTGTTCTTTTTTTCTCCCGATAACATACCTAAAATATTTGCCGAATCTTTTGCTGCTTTTAAAAATTGTTCCATTTGTATCTCCACAATAAAATATTTTTATTATACATAAAACTTTATATTAAACACATTAGTATTTAAGTCAAGATTTGAAATCTTTTGGATATAATCCCGCCTTTATATAAAAAGGAATATTTTGTTAAAATTTAAAGATACATTAATAGGAACATCGGCTAAAAATGACATATTATCAGGACTTGTTGTAGCAGTTGCATTGGTTCCTGAAGCAATAGCATTTAGTTTTATAGCCCAAGTTAGTCCAATAGTTGGACTTTATGCTGCTTTTATACTAGGACTTATTACAGCAATCATGGGTGGAAAGCCTGGTATGATAAGTGGTGCAACAGGAGCTGTTGCAATTGTATTAGTTGGTCTTAGTATCACTGTAAAAAACTTAGGAATCCAAGCAGGACTTAGTGGAGATGAATTATCATTTTATATTATTCAATATATTACTTTAGCTGCTATTTTAGCAGGAGTTATCCAGATATCTATTGGGGTTTTTAAACTTGGTAAATTTATAAGACTTGTGCCTCAACCTGCACTTCATGGATTTGTAAATGGACTTGCTGTTGTAATTGCTTCTAGTCAATTTAAGTTTTTAGATGGAGCTGGGGTAGTTATGTATGGAATTATTGCTGGAACTATGGCTACAATGTATTTTTTACCAAAATTTTCAAAAGCAGTTCCTGCTGGACTTGTAGCTATTGTAGTATTTACAATTTTAGCATATAGCTTTAATCTTGATACAAAACTTGTAGGAGATTTAGCTAACTTATCACAATTTAAAGCTCAATTACCAACTTTTCATATACCTGAAGTGTTGTTAAATATAGATGCTATTAAATTAGTTTTACCTTATGCTGTTATTGTAGCACTTGTAGGGATTATTGAATCACTTCTTACACTGTCAGTTTTAGATGAAATTAGTGGTAAAAGGGGAAGTGCAAATCAAGAGTGTATCGCTCAAGGGACAGGAAATATCACTTGTGGACTTTTTGGAGCAATGCCAGGTTGTGCTATGATAGGGCAATCAATTATTAACTATACAAGTGGTGGTTGGGGAAGATTATCTGGGATCACTGCTTCTATTGGACTTATGACACTTGTAGCGACACTTACAGATATATTAAATATTATCCCTGTAGGGATTTTGGTTGGTATTATGTTTATGGTTTCTATTGGAACTTTTGAATGGAGTAGTTTTGCTAGAATCTCTAAAATGCCAAAAAGTGATGCTTTTGTACTTGTAACTGTAACACTTATTACTATTGTAGCTGATTTGGCAATAGCAGTTATATCTGGAGTGATTATATCTGCACTTGTATTTGCCTGGAAACATGCTAAAGTTTATGCAAAAACACATATAGAAGATGATGGAACAAAAGTATATGATTTTGATGGACCTTTGTTTTTTGGAAGTGTTACAGCCTTTAATGAACAATTTGATTTAGAACATGATCCAAAACAAGTTGTGCTTGATTTTAAAGATGCAAGGGTTATGGATATAAGTGGTGTTGAAGCAATAGATGCTATTACAAAAAAATATCTTGAAGCTGGAAAAATTATTAAAATTAGACATTTAAGTAATGAATGTAAATCAATTATGAATAATGCAAAACAATTTTGCACCTATGAAGAGGATGATCCAAATTATAAAGTTGCTTATGATTATTGATTTAGTTTACACTATGGATCAATAATGTTTGTTCTTTGAAATGTCTTGCAAAATCTGTGATTCTGATTGTTACATTATAATCTTTTGGGGTATCGTTTGTCTTAAATTGTAATACCCCTGAACTATTAATATCAAATAAATTTTTATTGTCACTTACAACTTCATATACAATTAAATTATCACAATCTGTATCTGTGGTATTTATATCTACATCTATACTATTTATATCTGTAATAAATGTATTTGGAATTGTTACATTAAATTCGGTTGCAGAAATATTAAAATCAGGTCTATTTATATCTTTTAAAATACGAAGTTGTAAAGGGGTGGAAACTTTACCTGTATTGTCTGTAGCTGTTATGTTATATTGAACATATTGGGATGCTAATTGTGAAGTATTAAGATCCAAATTATCAATATATGAGTGTTGATCTTTTAATACAGGCATAATAATATTTGTATTTGTATTATTAATTGCAATTGAACTATTTTGTTCAGCATATAATCTTATAGTAAGTTTATCTAAAGATGATGCTATAATTGTAATATTACCATCTTTTTTTAATAATACTTTTCCAGAATCAAGTGTAAATTGTTGTAATCCTAATTCAGGTAAATAAGGTGCAACTGTATCTATATTGATATTATTTGCTCGTAAAGTTTGTTCAAAATGACTTAAAGCTTTTGTAGTAGATATTAAAGTTCTACTATAATTAGCATCACTTAGAATATTTTGTAATTCCTGTTCAGAAGTTATATCTTTAACCTCTTGAATATAATAATTAGATATATTATCTCTAGTTTTTTGGGAGATTTGAATTCCATTGTGAGGATTATCATCTATATCAAAAGTTTGTAAAAGTCGTATGATATTAATAACTTTTGTATTATTGCTATCATTACGATCAACACCTACAAGATCTGTTATATATAAAGTGTTATCTAAAGGTATATTTTGTGTATCTATAGATGCTAAAATTGTATTTCCTAATTTAAAGCTTAATACACTACAGTTTTTTGAAAAATAAAAATAACCATTTTTATCAGTTATACCACTTATATTATCATTGCTACACTCATATTGAACACCAGAAACATTAGCATCTACAAGAGAACCTACCATTTTATTGGATAAAATTTTGGTACTTGCATATTTATTACATCCAGAGAATAATACAATTATAAATAATATAAAAAAAGTATAATATTTTATCATTGTAATTGTATCCCTATATTATATGTTTTTTTAGCTTCATCACTATCTATTGTATTTGGTGGATCAACAAAATTAAAGTCACTAATACTAATATCATTGTTGCTATTTGTAGGTCTAAATACATTATCAGAAGAATTATTTACATCTACCATATTTATTTTTGGAGGGGTAGTACTTGTATCAATTTTCCATATAACTAAACCTCCATTGAAAGTTGAGCCATTTAGATTGTATAAACCATTATCATAAAAAATATCATTATTATCAGTATTACTATTGCGATTTTCTATAAGGTAATAAATATTATTATCGCTTGTATCTATTCTCATACAATCATAATATCCATTTTGTATATTTACACTATTGAATGTTATATTATGATCTAATCCATATATCTCTTTATCATATATCTTATATTGACTTATCCAACCTTGAGATGCTGTATTATAACAACTTGAATATACAGGTCTTGATCCATTTGTTTCATTTGCATCTGCTCCATTATATCCTTCTCCCATAATATCAAAATAATTATATTTTATATCATCTCCACTTGAAAATGGAAAATTAAATGTAGTGTTTAAAAGTTGTTTTGCAATTAAGCCAATAGTTGCAAAATGATCATTTTGTTGTTCTCCTGCAACGGCAAAATTACCAGCCCCTACAGTTAAATTTATATCATCCATAGTAATAATATCTGTGGAATCAAATTTATCTACAGTAGCTTTTATACTTTGATTATCATCCCCATATGTTATTTCACCACCTGCAACTATAAATAAAATTTGTAACTCATTTGCATCTAAAATACCATTATTATTTGTATCATATGTAGAGATATTAATATCATCATCTGCAAGTGTAAGAGCATCTTCAATATATTCTTTTAATTTATCAACATCATTTTTAGGGTGGCTGTCATTTATATCTACTTTTATATATCCATCATTTTTAGTACCTACATCTTCATATGTTTCTGAAGCTTTGATATATTGAAATTTATTTTTTGATATATTTATTAAATATTTATTTATTGAATGGTCTGTATTACCAGATAAAAATACTTTATTTTTTGTATCTGCAACCTCTTCTGTTATATTTATATCAGTAAATTGCATAGCAATAATTACAAGAGGTAAATCTGTATCAACATCATCTATAATAGAGATATTAAGATCTTGTATAGTTGATCCATAACTATTTGTTGCATTGATTTCAAGTGTATAGCTATTGTTTGATTCATAATCTAAATTTGTATTAT
>Ga0256828_1000056_pt1 | contig 75640 bp, 80 predicted proteins | sample CV88metaG_FD_185993 | JGI IMG/M metagenome (GOLD analysis project Ga0256828, IMG submission 185993) | Hydrothermal vent microbial communities from East Pacific Rise, Pacific Ocean - CV88 | ecosystem: Environmental > Aquatic > Marine > Hydrothermal vents | place: Pacific Ocean: East Pacific Rise...
TACGTGAAAATAAAAATGAACTACTATCAACCTATCATCTTAGCAAAATTGGACTCTTTGGGTCGTTTGCTCGTGGTGAATCAACCAAAGATAGTGATGTAGATATTATTTTTGATTTTCATGACAACATAGAAGATGTATATAGCCTCAAAACAGCTCTTAAAAGCTACCTTTCAGAGCAATTTAATCGCTCGGTGGACTTGGCTAGAGAGAAGTATCTTAAACCCTTTGCTAAAGCCCATATACTCAAAGATACCATCTATGTCTAATAGAAGTAAAATAGAGTTTAACTTACGCTCCTTTGTAGAAGCGATTGAAAAGATTAAAATCTACTCTAGTGATTTTAATAATGGAGAGGATTTCTACCACGATGCCAAGAGCTTTGATGCTACAATGATGCAATTTGTGGTTATAGGAGAACTCATCTCCCGACTGGATGAAGAGTATAAAACAACACATAACTCTATCCCTTGGCAAAAAATAAAAGATTTTAGAAATATTATTGCTCATGACTATTTTGGTATTGATGCCGATGAGATTTGGAGTATTATTACCCTACACTTGGTTCCTCTAAAAAAGAGTATTCAAGAGCTTATAGAGCAACTTTAATCCTAAATTTTACCTAAAGCCTACCCTACGTTTTTTTACAATTTTTACTATTCAACGCTCACCACCACTACCGCAATGGCAAACCCGCCATCGTGGGCAATGGAGAGTGAAGCATTTTTGATCTGGTGATGCTTTTGGGCGGTCTTGCTGAGTCTGAAGTGGGGGGCGTTTTTGATGTCTTTGTAGAGTATAATATCATGAAAGCCAAGCTCTTTGCCAATGCCGCATCCCAAGGCTTTGGCGATTGCCTCTTTGGCTGCCCAATATCCTGCAATGCTCTCTGTTTTGGTTGAGAGGGTTTTTTGTTCTTGGGGGGTTAAGAGTTTATTCAAAAATCGTGTTCCAAATTGGTTAAGGGATCGTTCGATGCGACTGATTACGGTTATATCGGTTCCTATCTTCATAAAGTTAGTTTAGCAGATTTTTGGATAAAATTAGTAAAAAATTAGCCACCAAAGGGTTCTATGGAAACAATATTTGCATTTATCGGTACACCTTTTGTCAATTTTATGCGAAAGATGGAGAAATTTGGTACATTTATTCTCTTTCAGTTGCATCTGATTCCATTGATGTTTAAACGCCCGTGGCGAATGAGACAGATTCTTGAGCAGATCGAGGTGGTTGGAGTGGGCACCTTTGGGGTGATCTTTTTGACCGCACTCTTTTTGGGATTGATCGAAGCGGTACAACTCTATCAAGGCTTTAGCAAGTTTGGAGCTGAGGGGTTTATGGGATATACCATTTTTATCTCCATTAGTCGTGAGTTGGCTCCGCTTTTGGCAGGTCTTATGGTGACGGCACAAGCGATCTCGTCGATGGCGGCAGAGCTTGGAACCATGCGGGTAACCGAGCAGATCGATGCGATTGAGACCTTGGCGGTGGATTCCAAAAAATATCTGGTAATTCCCCGTATTATTGCAACCACGTTTGCGTTGCCACTGCTGGTGATTGCGTTTGATTTTATTGCCAACTTTTCGGCATTTTTGATGGCATGGTTGGCACTGGATATGAATCCCGTGGTCTATGCCGATAGCATCAAGCAGTTGCTTCACCCTTCAGATATTGGCTCGGGGGTGCTTAAAGGGTTGCTTTATGGTTATCTTATTGGTTCGATTGGTTCATACGTAGGGTACCATACCCGTGGTGGAGCCAAAGGGGTAGGGGTGGCAACTACCCGTGCGGTTGTTTTGGCTTCAGTGACGGTTTTTATTGCCGATCTCTTCCTCTCGATGATCTTTTTGGCGATGGATTGGTAGGGCTACTACATCCACTCGACCACCTTGGAGACCTCGTTGGCGATAAAGCACTTAATGGTGGTCTTCTCTAGAGGTTTGTTGGGAATAATCGCTTTTTTGAATCCTTGGGTTTCGATCTCTTTGAGACGTTGGGCAAGGGCGGTGACCTCTCGGATCTCGCCTGTTAGGCTCACCTCCCCCAAAAAGAGGGTCTCACTGCTAAGCTCACGATTACGATAAGAGCTCAGAATGGCAGCGATAATGGCAAGATCTGCCGCGGGTTCGGTGATTTTGATGCCTCCTGAGATATTAACAAAGACATCATAGGTTCCTAGGGGAAGATCAAGTTTTTTCTCTAGCAGGGCAAGGAGCATGGTTAGACGGTTATTATCAAACCCTGTAGAGCTTCGTTTGGGGTGACCGTAGGCTTCGCTGACTAGGGCTTGGATCTCGATAATAAGGGGACGGCTTCCCTCCATCATTACCGTAAGTGCGGAACCTGAAGAGAGTTTGGTCTTATTAAAGAATCGTCCCGCCATGCTCTGAGCATCAAGCAGTCCTGCTTTGCTCATCTCAAAGATTCCCACCTCATTGGTACTTCCAAAACGGTTTTTAAATCCCCGTAAGAGTCGCAACTCTGAGTTGGGGTCTCCTTCGAAATAGAGTACGGTATCAACCATGTGCTCCAAGACCCGTGGACCTGCAATCGAGCCATCTTTGGTGATGTGCCCAATGATAAAAATGGGGATCTCTAGACTCTTGGCTATTCGCATTAGCTCAAAGGTAATGGTACGGACTTGACTCACCGACCCAGGGGCAGAGGGGGTCTCTTCGGAGTAGAGGGTCTGAATGGAGTCGATGATAATAAATTGATACTCTCTTTTGTTGATCTCTGCAAGAACACTCTGAAGGTTAATCTCGGCAAGAAGATAGAGGGCAGGGTGGTTAGCATCGAGGCGATCGGCACGCAGTTTGATCTGTCCTGCGGACTCTTCGCCCGAAACATAGAGTACGTTGTGGTTACTTTTGGCAAGATTGCCTGCGATTTTAAGCAGAAGGGTAGACTTACCGATTCCTGGGCTCCCCCCAATAAGGGTGAGTGAGCCCGAAACGATCCCCCCACCGAGTACAAGATCAAGCTCTTGGCTTCCTGAAGAGAATCGTGTAACATTTTCTTGTTGAACTTGGGTAATGGAGATCGCTTTAGCAGGTGTGGCTTTGTTGCTGGTAATGCTTTTGGTCTCTTGGACAAACTTGATCTGCTCAGCCGAGAGCTCTACCATGGTATCCCACTGGTTACACCCTGTACATTTTCCTAGCCATCGTGGACTCTGAAAGCCACACGCTTGACACTCAAATAGGGTTTTTTTCTTTGCCATCTTTTGGATCCTCTTTTTTTATGCTATTTTAGAATAAAAAGGTAAAAAAAGAGTAAAAGATGTCAAATTGTCATCTTTTAAGAGACGGGAAGGTTTCCCGTATCGTTAGCATAGGTATAGGCAAACTCATAAAGATCGGGTGACCAGATGGATTGGTATTTCCCTTTGATTGCAGGACAGATTTTAATAACCTCTGCTTGAAACTCTCCTGCTTGGACAATCGCTTCCCACTCATCTTGGGAGTGTTGAGCTGCAAAATCACTAGCAGAGAGTTGACAGGGGCTCTGAAGATACCGTATAAAGATCGACTCACCTCTGGTAACATTGCCTTGAATCATCTCTTGGATGGTTCGCTTATGAGAGGAAGTCGGCATGCTTTTATATTGGCTTGGTCTTTTTTGGGCTAATAGATTGTTCTGAATATTCACTTGACTTGGACTAAAGGCAATAAGCAGACTGGATAGTAATAATAGTGTTAAATGTTTTTTCAATACTCCATCTCCTTCTTCTGGATTACTGTTATTATAGGCTAGAACTGTTGTATATTGTGTAGTTATTGTGGAGTTATTGTGGAATATTTTGGGTATACTACGCGAAAAAAAAGAGTTAAAAATGAGAAGAGAACGTATCTTAAAGCATTTTAAAAAGATTACCTCCCTACCACACTGTAGTGGTAATGCTAAAGCACTTAGATCCTATTTGGTTGATTTTGCTACCGTAAAAGGTTATGGTGTTGAAGTTGATATGGCGGGGAATATTTTGATACAAAAAGGGAGTCCCTCTTTGGTGTTGCAAGCTCACTATGATATGGTTTGTGTGGGGCGTGCTCCAGAGATTGAGACTTATGAAAAAGAGGGATGGCTCTATGCCAAAGAGAGCTCTTTGGGGGCAGATAATGGTATGGCAATTGCCATGATGATGCTCTGGATGGAGCAAGAAGCACCATTGGGGTTCCTTTTGACTTCGGATGAGGAGATAGGGCTTGTGGGTGCTTCGGCTATATCCTTGAAAATAGATGCAAACTATATGCTCAATTTGGATTATGAAGATGAAGGGATTGTCTGTATTGGGTGTGCAGGGGGTGCTGATCTTATTGCTGAGCAATCATTTGAACCTGCAGAGCCTTTGAAATATGCCTATGAGTTAGAGGTTTCGGGTCTGCTTGGTGGACACTCTGGTGTGGAGATCCACAAAGATATTCCCAATGCAATTAAAATTATGGCAGAGTATCTACGTGATAAAGTGGTACGTCTAGCTTGGGCTCAAGGGGGAGAGCGACGTAACTCTATTCCGACTAGAATGGTGGTACGACTCTCTTCTGATGAGGTGCTTCTTTCTAATCATTGGGTCAAGGTTACCCCTTTGAATGAAGCAGTTAAAGTCTATGAGACCAAATCCCTTATAGGGCTCTTAAATGCGTTTAAACATGGGGTACATGCCTATAATGAAGCATTAAATATTCCTCAGGTTAGTATCAATTTGGCAAAAATCGCTTTAGAGGATGGGCAGGTTTTGATTGAGTCGAGTTCTCGATCGATGAGTGATGAGGAGCTTGAACAGATCAATACATCAACGAAAGCACTCTTTAGCGAGTATGGATTTAGCACTAAAGTAGAGTATAAATATCCCGCATGGAGACCAGAGGAGACCCCATTTACTCAGTTGGTCAAAGAGAGTATGGAAGAGGTTTTTAACATGAGCCGTTATGAGGCGATTCATGCTGGTTTGGAGTGTGGTATTTTACAAGAGCGGTATCCGCATATCGCATTTGTCTCTATTGGTCCGACCATTGTCTCTCCTCACTCTACAAGAGAGCGTGTCGACTTGGACTCTGTTGATCGAACCTTTGAGGTGGTTGAGCGGATTATTTCAAAACTCACCTAGACCTTAAAGGTCTCATTCGTACGACAATAGGGTGCGAGAAAACATTCGTCGCATTCAGGTTTGATCGCTTTACATCGATACCGTCCAAAGAGTACCATTGCCTGATGAAGGCGGTGAAGATCGGTTTTGAACTTTTTGGTTAGATCCTCTTCGGTTTTGGTAGCAGTGGTTGCATCGCTTAGACCTAAACGGTGTGCTACACGAAAGACATGGGTATCGACTGCCATAAGGTTGGCATTGGCGTATTCGATCATGACAACATTGGCAGTTTTTTGCCCCACACCTGCGAGTTTAATAAGCTCTTTTTGTTCGAGTGGAATCTTGCCTTGGTAGTTTTCGACCACCGATTGAGCCATCTTGATGAGGTTTTTGGCTTTATTGTTGTAAAAGGAGCAACTTTTAATGAGACTCTTGAGGGTATCAAGATCTGCATTGGCAAGAGAGGCAGGATCGGGATAGTGCTCAAAGAGTGCAGGAGTAATGATGTTGACCCGTTTATCGGTACATTGTGCTGAGAGCATGACCGAGACCAAAAGCTCATAGAGGTTACGGTAGTTAAGCTCTGTAACGGAGTGGGGGTAGTGTTCTAAAAAGAGATTTTTGATCGCTTCAATCTCTTTTTTTGTGGCTTGTTTTACTTTTTTCATGCTTGCAATGGTATATTTAGTTGCTTAAACTAAGATAAAATTGTTTACCAACCATTTATCATTTTAAGATATAATGGTTAAAATATGTTTGCATTTATAAAGTTTATTAAAAGATAAGGAACCGTTCAACGATGAATATGATATTGAAGATTTTATTACTTTTTTTTATCCCCACATCCATGCTCATATCGGACTCACAAAGAGATCCTGTTGTGGCTGAAGTTAATGGCAAGAAGATCATGCAGAGTGATGTTGATGCGTTTGTTGCCAAGAGTCTTCCTGGTGCCCGCTACTCATTGATGAGTCCAAGTCAAAAGCAAGAGGTGATTGATCGACTGGTGGATCGTGCACTCTATTTAAGCGTTGCCAAGCAGGAGGGGATTGAACAAGATCCAATTTATCAAAAGGGATTGATTCGAGCCAAAGAGAATTTGATGCTGGATGTTTGGATGAAAAAGAGTCTCGAGTCGATTCCTGTAAGCGAAAAAGAGATTCGTGCATACTATCGAAAGCATGATGACCAGTTTTATCAAGAAGAGGCGGCTTCTGCTCGTCATATTTTGGTCTCAACCGAAGCTGAAGCACGAGAGATTATCGAAGACCTTAAACGGAGTCATAATCTAGAGCAACGTTTTATTGAGCTAGCACATGCAAGATCTACTGGACCAAGTAGAAAAAATGGTGGGGATCTGGGTTGGTTTAATAAAGATCAAATGGTTCCTGAGTTCTCCAATGCTGCCTTGGCACTAAATGTAGGAGAGATTACAACTACCCCTGTTAAGACACATTTTGGTTATCATGTTATCTATCTTACCGATAAGCGGGCGGCAGGTAAGCTTCCATATAGTACGGTACGAGAGCGAATTTTAAGTGCACTTCGTTTAAAAAAATTTCAACAACGTATGAAAAGCTTAAGAGAAAATTTGAGACAATCTGCGGACATAAAAATCAAGCAACAATAAAAATTAAAGGTTAAAAAATATGGTTCAAAAAGTACTGGATAGTTTACCTACTGGTGTATTGAGTGGGAATGAGGTTCAACAACTCTTTGCGATTGCAAAATCTGAGGGATTTGCAATCCCTGCGGTCAATGTGGTAGGAACCTCATCGATTAATGCGGCACTAGAAGCCGCGGCTAAGGTAAACTCTCCGATTATTATTCAGTTCTCCAATGGTGGAGGGGATTTCTATGCAGGTAAAGGGCTAAAGAGCGATCAACGTGCAGTGTTGGGTACCATCTCTGGTGCACAGCATGTGCATACGTTGGCAAAGGCGTATGGTGTCCCTGTATTATTGCATACCGATCATGCAGCACGCAAGCTTTTGCCTTGGATTGATGCACTTTTAGATGCCAGTGAGAAGCACTTTGAGCAGTATGGTAAGCCACTCTTCTCTTCACACATGATCGATCTCTCAGAAGAGCCTATCGAAGAGAATATTGCAACATGTAAAGCCTATTTAGAGCGTATGAGTAAACTGGGCATTACGTTAGAGATTGAATTGGGTGTTACAGGTGGCGAAGAGGATGGTGTAGACAATACCGATGTGGATAATGCACTGCTCTATACCCAACCCGAAGAGGTGGCTTATGCGTATGAGGAGCTTAAGAAAGTCTCTGATATGTTCACCATCGCAGCTTCGTTTGGTAATGTGCATGGAGTTTACAAGCCTGGTAATGTGGTACTTACACCAACCATTTTAGATAACTCTCAAAAGTATATTCAAGAGAAGTTTAATACCGCTTCTAAGCCTGTGGATTTTGTTTTTCATGGTGGATCAGGATCGACACTAGAAGAGATTCGTGAAGCGATCAGTTATGGGGTAGTCAAGATGAATATCGATACCGATACACAGTGGGCATTTTGGAATGGTGTACGTGGTTATATCGAGCAGTTTCATGCCTATCTCAAGAGTCAAATTGGTAACCCAGAAGGGGAAGATAAACCCAATAAAAAATATTATGATCCACGAAAGTGGCTTCGAGAAGGTGAGTTAGGAATGGTGAAGCGTTTAGAGCAAGCCTACAGTGATCTTAATTGTCTAGATCGTAACTAAATATCTCTTCTAAAGGTTAGGCATTGTCATGCCTACCATTCAATCTTTTCTGTATATTTCTGCGTATATCGATATTTTTTCCACGCCATTACGCTATGATAGAGTAACCATCCAAAAGAGAACATGGTCAATATAGATGCCAGTGCGGTTAACGCTTTTGTATTTAAAAGCATGGCTCCTGTCCATCCAAGAAGCATTAACGAGTGAATCCAAAAATGAATTTTTGCCCGTTTGGGATGAATCACATCGTGCATCATGGGTGCCTCCATGTAGCCTTGGTTTGAGAGGTGAAACCAGACAAGAAAAGGGATGATTTTGTAGATCATGGCAAAGACAATGCTAAGTGTAAATCCAATAAAGCTAAGGTAAGAGAGGGGTTTAATGCTTTCATCCACTCCAATGGTATTATCTAGTAGAGTAATAAGCATGGTGAGTAATAAAAGCCCCATACCCAAACGCCAAAACCATACGGTAGCATCCGAAGTGGGACGACGACGATGGTAGAGTCGATGGAGGGTAATGGTTGCATAGCTCATTAGTAGAAGGGAGATAACCATATCTATTGCTAAGGGTTCAAAATTTATAACAAGAGCAATAAGCTTAAGTAAAAGCAGTATAAAGAGTAGACCAATAAGGTAACGACTCATTAGTGTAGGGTATTTTGGAGTGACGTAAAACATCTCAACTACCTGAAATGAGACGGCGATAATAAGCAGACTTATCCATCCAAAGAGAGCAAAAGAGTAGTGTGCAGTTTTAACCTGTGTAAAGAGATCTCCTTGGATATACCCTCCTAGCGTTAGCAGGAGGTAGATTCCTAGCATAATTGCGATACTAAAACTGCTTAGAGCAAAGATCATTCCTTTTGAGGAGCTTGAGTGATCGTTAATCTTGAAGAGCTCCTTGAGCATGAGAGTACTGGTATGGAGTAGACCCATACCAAGGATAAGCGAAGTAAGTAAATAGAGTAATGGTTCGGTAAAGATAAATGCCAAGAGTTGTAGTGTTAACCCCATTATTAAAAGTAGATGGCTAATGGTGGACTTTTTTTGTGGCATCTTAATGACCACTCCTGCAAGGACAGGCAACATCTGAAAGAGTGCACCAAACATAAATGAAGCCATTACCCCAAGGGCGAGTAGATGCACAATAATCAGATCAAAGGCGTAAGCGTTATCAGGAAGATCAATTAGTGAGTCTACTGTAAGATATGCCCCCAAAAATAGACCAAATATGGATGCGGTTATAAAAAACTTAAGTACCACCGAGATGGGTGGTGCTTGTTCGAGAGAGAGACCACCTTGGTTAAACATCAAGAAGCTCCTTTAGGTTGATATATTGGTTTTTTGTAATAAGAATATGCCATGTTTCATGGGTATCGAGATGGCTAAGGTGCTGAAAGGCTTTCTCTTTTGCTATCTCAATAAGTGGAATGGGTTGTTTTCGGTGAATCATATAGAGGTATTGATCCTCTTGCATCTCTTTAAGATACTTCATGGCAAGTTGCAAGGGGATGGGGTGTTCCATCTCCCGTGCATCTAGAGCGATCTTGGTCACAGTTCAATCGCTTTCATGGTTGATAGTGTCTCCTCTTTGACCTCGGGAGGCATCATTCTATCACACATGGCATAGAGCATCTGCTCCTCTTTCATGTTATGCTGTTGAAGTAGGATCATCATTGATTCTGCCAAAGAGAGATAGGCATCTTTATCTTGGTTGCTGAGTGCTTCTGCCATTTTTCCCATAAGCCCTCGAACCTGATCGTGTTCAAAACGCATGACTCTTGTAGGACCTTCGGTGTTGCCTGTGATTCCTTCGAAAGTTGGAAAGAGTGACTCTTCTTCTTTTTTAAAGTGACGCAGTGTCTCATCTGCAAAGGCTTCAAACTTCTCGATCGCTTGAGGAAAATCTCCATCAATTACTGCTTTTTCTGCTTCAACAAAAATATCGTCGCAGGCACGATGCTCATTTCTCATGTAACTTGTAATAATCATCCGTATCTATCCTTCTTTTATTCTAGCCATAAGTATAAGATATTAATAATAAATAACTATTGATATTACTCAATATTTATTTTTAAAGGGCTATAATAGCCACATGATTATGGATATACGAGAGATACTAAATTCTCCCATCGAGCAAGTTGTTTTTGAAGGGAGAGAGATTTTTGTGAAGCGTGATGATCTTCTGAGTGAAGAGTTTTCGGGAAACAAAGCAAGAAAATTTTATTATTTTCTAAAGAGTGATTTTCCTAATGTTAAAAAGATTGTCTCTTATGGTTCGAATCAGTCCAATGCCATGTATTCGCTTTCTGTATTGGCAAAGATGCAAGGGTGGGGATTTGAATACTATGTGCATCATCTCCCTTCTTATCTTAAAGCACACCCTCAAGGGAATTATAAATATGCTCTAAGAAATGGAATGCGTATGATTGTAAGTCCCAATAGACCTAAACGTGAAACTTTTGATCCTGAGGAGGTACTCTTTATTGATGAGGGGGGGCATGTTGCTGAGGCAAAAGTAGGTATTGGTATCTTGGGTAAAGAGATTGCACAGTGGCAAAAAGAAGAGGAAATAGGCAATTTTTCTATTTTTCTTCCTTCTGGTACAGGAACAACGGCACTTTTTTTACAACAATCGCTTCCTGATGTGCAGGTCTATACCGTACCGTGTGTTGGGGATGGAGATTATCTAAAAGCTCAATTTGATGAACTTGATGCAGATCGTACCATGCATCCGATAATTTTAGAACCCAAAAAAAAGTATCACTTTGGGAAACTCTACAGAGAATCTTATAATATTTGGTTAAAATTGCAAGCACAAACTGGCATTGAGTTTGATCTCTTGTATGACCCTGTTGGGTGGATGACAATGATGGAGAACTCAGCTATTTTCTCTTCGCCACTGCTTTACATTCATCAAGGTGGTTTGATTGGTAATGAGAGCATGTTGGTAAGATATCAAAGGAAGTATGGTGAAAATATTACATAAAAATGATGAGCAGTTCTCTGAGGAGTTTAATGCACTCTTGGCACGAGGTGCGATGGATATCGATGGGGTGACCGCTACGGTTAAAGGGCTTTTAGATGAGATTCGAACAGAGGGAAACGCTGCACTTAGGTCTCATATTTCACGTTTTGATCGTTGGGAGCCAAGCAGTGATGAACTATTGGCGGTCTCGGTTGATTCGATGGAAAAAGCGTATCATGCGATTGATCCTAAGTTGCGAGAGGCACTCCATTTGGCGTATGATCGTATTGAGCGGTATCACCAAAAATTGATGCCAAAATCATGGTTAGATTTCGAGAAGTCGGGGAATATTTTAGGGCAAAAAGTGACTGCGGTGGATCGTGCAGGGCTCTATATCCCAGGGGGAAAAGCGGCATACCCTTCATCACTTTTGATGAATGCTATTCCTGCTATTGTTGCAGGGGTTGAAGAGATCGTGGTTTGTACTCCTGCACCTGAAGGGGAGCTCAATGAGCTGTTACTTGCAGCATGTCATTTATGTAAGGTAACCAAGGTCTTCAAGGTGGGTGGAGCGTCAGCAATTGGTGCGATGGCATACGGAACCGAGACAATTCCTAAGGTGGATGTAATCACAGGACCTGGGAATATCTTTGTGGCAACGGCGAAAAAGCTGGTCTATGGAGAGGTCAATATCGATATGATTGCAGGTCCTAGTGAGATTGGTATCTTAGCCGACAAGAGTGCACGGGCTGATTTTGTAGCAATTGATCTGCTCTCGCAAGCAGAGCATGATGAGATGGCAAGTTCTATTTTGATTACAACGGATGCAACATTGGCATCTGAAGTATTAGAAGAGATAGAGAAGTTTTTGGGTAATTTATCGCGTGAGGAGATTGCTCGAAAGTCCATCGAGGAGCGGGGAGCGATTATTGTTACTCAGACGATGGATGAAGCGGTAGCATTGATGAACCAAATTGCTCCAGAACATTTGGAGGTTATGACACAAAATCCAATGGAGTTACTCTCAGATATCAAGCATGCAGGAGCGATTTTCTTGGGAACATATACACCTGAACCGATAGGGGATTATGTCGCAGGTCCTAACCATACTTTACCCACAGGAGGAACTGCTAAGTTCTATTCGCCTTTGAGTGTGGATCATTTCCTTAAACGCTCTTCTATTATTTCGATGAGTCAACAGGGGATTAATGAAATAGGTGAAGCGTGTGCGTTAATCGCCAATACAGAGGGGTTAACAGCACATGAGTTATCGGTAAGAGTACGATTAGAAGAATAAAGTTTCTATTTAGAGAGACTCAAGCTTAAAAAGCTTGAGTTATAAAGAGGTTTAGAGGTTATAGAAGTGTTTTAATGCTCGAATAATCATAGCATTTTTAGAGATACTCTCACTCTTTGCATCGGTATCAACTTGTTCATAAAGATCAAGTGGTAGGGTAATTGAGAAGATTTTTGTTCTATTTTTCTTCTGTTTTTTGATGTCGGTTACAATGTCTTTAAGTACATCGATCATCTTATCGGTGTTGATGGGTTTTCGAATAAAGTTATTAACACCAATCTTAACCGCTTCAGAGATATTCCCCATATCATCACTTGCAGAGACAACCACGATCATCTGTCGAGGATTGATCTCTCGGATCTCTTTAGCAATCTCTAGACCACTTTTTCCTGGGAGAATAATATCAATAAAGATGATATCGGGTTGATGCTCCTCATAGAGTTCTAGTGCTTTGTCTCCATCATACGCAGAGTAAACTTCTGCAAAGAAGTTTTTGAGGGTTGTACACATTAACTCATTTGTTTCTGGATTATCCTCTAATACCATTGTTTTTAGTTTTTTAGTCTCTTCAACTATTTTCATTAAATCATTATTCATCTAACTTTTCCCATTCCTTAATTTTTTTAATAGATTGTAACATGTTAACTATTAAGGTAAATTAAAACATAACTAAAAAAAGTAGAGATTATCCAAAATGTTCAATCATGTGTTAGTTGAGTTTGCGTCGAATGCCCAGTTCCCGTTCAAAACCCCACATTTTTCGGTGTTCTTTAATCTTTTCCTTGGAGATGGTCTCAATGAGCATCGATTCACGATCCTCTAGCATCATATAGACCTCACCTTCGGGGGTGACCATCATGCTGTCACCATAAAATTTCCATTTGATGTCGTTCTCGGTATACTCCCCAAGCCGATTGGCTCGGAGGATATAACATCCGTGTAGAAAAGCTTTGGTTTTAATAATCTCTCTCCATCGATTATGAGATTCAAATGTAGAGGCAGTAGGAAGCAGTACAAGATCGATCTTTTTGCGTGTTACCGCCTCCCAAAAGGGGTCAAAGTGCAGTTCAAACCCTCCCATAACCATGATACGAAAGCCATCGAGATCGAAACTCAATGGATCCTTAATATTCTGGATAGGATTGGAAAAGAAGGATTTCTCGTCCCAGTGAGGATAAGGGATAAGGATCTGCTGTTGATAGTACTGGATTGAGTTGGGGGTAATGACAATAATAAACTTAAGATACTGCTCATCTTTAATGAGGACAATGGGAGAGACGATAACAATATCATATTTCTCTGCATATTTTTCAAGCATCTGGGTATGTTTTTCGCTCTGTTTTTTGACCATCTGAATGGGCATCTCTTTAAGCTCTTTAAAAAAGTGGTTAAGTACATACTCTCCAAAAAGAATAAGTTTTGCACCTCGGCTCTGGGCATTTCGGAGGTAAAAATCGAGTTTGGTTGCCTGCATTCCTAGTGTGGGAAGTTGGAGTGCGGCAATGGTTAAGGTTTTCATTCCTTTTTTTCCTCAATGGTCTGAATGGTAACTTTTGCCTCCTCGATCATCTCTTGGGCTTTTTTGATTTTTGAGATGCCCTCTTCATAGAGTTGAATGCTCTCCTCTAAAGTAATCGAGGGATCCATGAGTTTATCGAGTAGGGTTTTCGCCTCCTCTAAGAGAGTTTCGAAGGGTACGGGTTGTTGCATGGAGTGCTCCTTAGGTGTGATTTAATTGGTCGGAAATAATATGTTGAAACTTATCAAGCTCTACCAAAAAAGCATCATGACCATAGTTGCTATCAATCTCGTAATAGGTGGAGTCTTGTTGATTGCGTTGCATCATTTTATGAATATGCTCCATCTCTTGAGGAAAAAAGAGATAGTCACTTTTAAATGAGATAAGGGTGGTTTTGGCTTTGATACGTAAGATGGCATCATAAAGAGAGTCATATCCACGACTTAGATTAAAGGTATTGATAGCTTTTACAATATAGAGATAACTTAGCGGATCAAAGAGTTTGGAAAAGTTATTGGTGTTGTACTCCATATAGCGTTCGACTTCGTAGCGTCCAAAGAGTTCAAAGAGACCATCATTGCTTACGTAGTTTCGTCCAAATTTTTGGTTCATTGAATCGGGCGAGAGATAAGAGATGTGTCCCGCAATACGTCCAATGGCAAGTCCATCGAGTCCATGCTCTTTAAAGGCATCTTTTTCATAATTTCCATTTTCAAATCGGGGATCTCGTCGGATTGCTTCAATGGCAACTTTATTAAATCCAATCGCCCATGGTTGTGTGGCATAGGTCGCGGCAAGTGCAATAATCTGTTCCGAGAAATTGGGGTAGTCAACGGCAAACTGTAATGCTTGCATGCCACCCATGGAGCCTCCGACAATGGCTTTTAGGTGATGAATACCCAGATTGCTAAGGAGCTGTTTTTGGGCTTTAATCATATCTTTGATGGTTAAAACAGGAAACTTTAGTCGATAGGGTTGATTGCTAGGGTATTTGTTGCTCATGGGAGAGGTGCTTCCAAAGCAAGAGCCAATAACATTGGTTGAGATGACAAAATATTTTTGGGTATCAATCGCTTTCCCATCACCAATTAATCCATCCCACCAACCTGGTTTGGCATCGCCTTCATAGCGACCTGCAGCGTGATGTGATCCACTGAGAGCATGACAGATTAGTATCACATTAGAGGCATCCTCATTAAGCTCACCATAGGTCTCATAGGCGATCTGATAGGGTTCTAGGATTCTTCCACTCTCGAGATAAAGGGGAGTCGTAAAATGTTCTATTTTCGTTTCTATTTTCATTGAGAGAATTTTACCCTATTTAGGCTTTTATAGATATATGGTATAAAGAGACTTAAATAATATTTTTAATCAAAAAATAATTAATTAATTTTAACAATGTATTTTATAAATTTTATGATAAAATAATTTTCCAAAACAGACTTGAATAAGGAAAAGTTATGAAAATAAAAATATTGATATGGGGGCTGTTGGCATTGACATTGAGTCTGAGTGCCATGAGCGAAGAGCGTATCAAGAGTTATGTAAAAAACTATATTGAAGAACAAAGTAAAACTCCTGTAAAGTCTATTGATGTTATCTCAAGTTATCAGATTGATGAGCTTCCTGAGTGGAAGGTCTATTTCCTTTCGATGAAGGTGGGGGTTAAATTAGCAGGAAAAGAGCAAGAGATGCAGTTTAATAAGACTGTTTTTAGTAATGGGAAAAAGATTACATTTAAGTTGCTTAAAAAGGGAAAGTATGGTCAAAAAGATAAGGATTATAGTAAGCTTCTTAAGCCCAAAGTGCCAGAGGATGCTTATGATGAGGAGCATCTGCTTATTGGAAGTAAAGATGCTCCGCATAAGATTCTGTTTTTCTCGGACCCTTTTTGTCCATTTTGTCGAGAGAAGTTTCCTGAGGTTTATGATCTGGTCAAGAAAAATTCTGATATCTATGGACTCTACTACTATCATCTTCCTTTAATAAAAATTCATCCTGCTTCAGATCTTACCACCAAAGCGATGCATATTTTTCAAAAACGTGGAGAGATTGACAAAATGATGGCATTGTATGATCTTTTTTTAGAGCCCACCGAGCGTGATCCTAAGGAGATTATTCATGCGATCAAAGAGAAGACAGGTGTAACTTTTACTCTAAAAGAGCTTAATGCTCCTGAGGTCAAAGAGGCAATAGAGCAAGATCTTTTGATGAAGCGACGATTGATGGTGACGGGAACCCCCACCATCTTTATTGATGGAGAGTGGGATCGTTCACGAAAACGTTATAAGCAGTATGCTATAAAATAGTTATGCAAGTTCAAGTGCTTTAGAGAGATCATCGATAAGATCTTGAGTATCCTCTAAGCCAACACTGAGTCGAATTAGTCCTGCAGGAACTCCCGCATCGATAAGCTCTTGAGCAGAGAGCTGTTGGTGGGTGGTACTTGCAGGGTGGGTAATAATCGATTTACTGTCTCCAATATTGACCACAAGTTTAAATATCTTTGTATTATCGGCGATGGTTTGTGCTTCTTCTAGTGTGCCTACCTCAAATGAGAGCAGACCACTTTGACCTTTTGGAAAATATTTTTGTGCGAGTGCGTGTGCAGGGTGAGAGCTTAACCCTGGGTAGTTTACTTTTTTTACCTTAGGGTGTGATTCTAAAAATCGGGCAATTGCTAAAGCCGAGTCCGAATGTTGACGCATGCGTAGGGGGAGTGTTTCTAGTCCTTGAATGTAAAGCCATGAGTTAAATGGACTAGGGGCAGCACCAAGATCCCGAAGTAGGGCGAGTCGAATACGTAAGGTAAAGAGTGGTAGATCAAGGTCGGAGTAGATAAGACCATGATAGCTCTCATCTGGCTCATTAAAGTGTGCATAGCGGGGATTGTGTTTTATTTTTTCAACAAGATTTTTTCGCTCGACTACAATGCCACCAATAGCAAGCCCTTGACCTGTGGTGTATTTACTTGCACTGTGTACCACAATATCGCATCCAAGTGAGAGAGGTTTACATAATATAGGAGTAGCTACGGTGTTGTCCACGCAGGTTAGAATATTATGTCGGTTTGCAATAGCAACAATGGCATCAAAATCTGCCACATCGATGCTTGGATTGGTAATGCTCTCAAAGAGAATCAGCTTGCTCTTTTCATCAATAAGAGACTCAAGCTCTTGGGGATTGTTCACATCAAAATATCGGGTCTCAATTCCAAAACGTTTGATGGTGTGTCCCGTAAGTGTGGTGGTTCCTCCATAGACCTGCTTAGCAACAAGAATATTGTCTCCTGCTTCTGCCACATTGGCAATGGCATAAAAGATAGCACTCATCCCCGATGCAGTTCCTACGGCACCACCACCACCTTCGAGGGCATTAAATCGCTTTTCGAAGACATCGGTGGTGGGATTCATTAAACGTGTGTAGATGTTGCCTAACTCTTTGAGTTCAAAGAGATCTGCCGCATGTTGAGCATCTCTAAACTCATAAGCGGTAGATTGATAGATGGGGACAGCCATGGTTCCTTGGGCATCTTTCTCATAACCTGCATGGATGGCAAGGGTCTGTTCTTTCATTATTGCTCCTTTTTTATTGATATGTATAATTTTTTATTATATCGAAAAGGGGATTAGCGTCTCCACTCTAAATGCTCTATATTGATCTTTTTATTCTTAAAGGGATCAATAATGGCTTGGATCTGATCGATGGAGTAGTGTAGAGGGAAGCCCACGGCAGAGTCTTTTGCTGTGCTCTCTAAAATATAGTATTTTTCTCTATTGATATAGAGTCCACTAATAAGGTGTTGTAAGTGAATATCATGGATCTTTGCGACAACAAAAATATGGTGAGGAACCAGTACAAAATAGCTTTGAATTCCAAGTTCATGGAGCAGAGAGATTAGTAGATTGCTCTTATCATCACAATCACCAAAATTTTTTTTAATCGTCATTTGTGGGGAGTGGGCTTGATAGTGGTTGATCTTATAGGGAATATTGGTTACATAGTCTAATATATGTTGAGCCCGACAGAGATCATTATGACACTCTTTGGTTAGACGTTGTGCTAGTGCTTGAAGCGAAGGATCTTGGGTTGTGCTGTTGATATAGATACTCTCTCCTGTATCAATATATCGGCGGTTTACGATTTTTATCGCTTGAGTAAAGAGGTAGATAAAGTAGAGGGCAAATCCCCCCAAGACAATCTTAGAGAGTTGTTGGGGGAGTTTGGAGCTCATTTAGATATGATAATCAACATTCGCTAAAGCAATACAGTCTATCTCAATGAGTACGTTTTTAGGTAGGGTCTTAACCGCTACCGTGCTACGTGCAGGTTTGTGTAGACCGAAGTAGTGAGAGTAGACCTTGTTTACCTCTTCAAAGTCATCCATATTGGTAAGGTAAATGGTGGTTTTAATGACATCATTAAAGTGTGCACCTGCTGCTTCGAGTACATAAAAGAGATTTTTAAGTACTTGATGGGCTTGATTGACCACATCATCAGCAACAATTACACCCTTTTCATCCATGGGGATTTGACCAGAAGTGTAGATTAGACCATTTGCCACCACGGCTTGAGAGTAGGGGCCTATTGCCGCAGGTGCTTCGGTGGTAGAGACAAATTTCATTGTTTCATTTTCCTTTGGTTTTTATTATTTATCTTCATAGAAGATATAGCTTGTTGAGTAGTCTGAGAACTCAAAATAGACACGTTCTTCGCCTGCATCTTTTTTGCCATTGAAGTTTTTGTCGTTGATTCCATAACCATAACGGTAAGGACGAGTTACTCCATCGTCGGTTCCTGAGGCAGTGGTTAGTTTATCAATATCAATAAACTTTTTAACCAGTTTATTGCCTGCATAAACTTCAAGGGTTCCATCGGTTCCTGTCCAGTTTTGAATCGATCGACTAAGTTTATTTTGGGTCTCTTGTGTACAGCCACCTAATAGTAGTATAAAGGTGATTAATAGTGTAAGTTTTAGTTTCATTTGATTTGTCCTTTTAAAATAAATGTAATATTTTAACACAATAAAATTAACGTGGCATGGAAAATTTTTGTGTTATGAGTTCTCCCTCTTGATTCATGTAGATATAGTGTAGTTTCTCTTTAGAGATGGGCAACCCTACAAGATAACGTGCAGCCAAAATGGCTTGGAGTGAGGCGATGTGCATGACCATGGGTGCGATATTACCACCGACTTGATGATCTCCTTGATTAAATACCGAAAATGAAGACTCTTCAAAGAAGCATACTTGCCCATTAAACTCTTCGACCGATCCATAGATCCATGGAATCTGTTTATTTTTTGCATATTTATCGATCGCTTCACGGGTAGGAAGGTTATCGGTAGCATCAAGAATAAGATCATACGTTTGGTCAAGCTTTTGAAATGATTCAAAATCCATGGTCAATGCCCGAGTGGTAATAAATGGATTTTTACTGACAAGTAACTCGGCAACCACCTCTGCTTTGTAGCGACCTTCATCGCTTAATCTAAAAGCAATTTGGCGGTGAATATTGTGGATGCTAACGGTATCAAAATCAACCAGATCGATATGTCCAATTCCTAAAGTCCCCAATGCCAAAGCAAGGCTACATCCCAATCCCCCTGAGCCAATAATGGCAATATGTTTATTTTTTAAAGAGTTTTGACGCTCTTCACCCCAGAGTTGTATTTGTCGTTTAAAGTAATTGTCTTGTGTTATCATGGGCGTAGTTTAGCGTAATGTGGGTTATAGTTGATAGAAAATTAAAGTATAGAAAAAGATATTTATATAATTGAAAGAGAAAGTATGGCGCGGCGGACGAGACTCGAACTCGCGACCCCCTGCGTGACAGGCAGGTATTCTAACCAACTGAACTACCGCCGCACCGTTATTTTGAAGTGATGAATTCTATCAAAAGTTTTCTTAAACTCTTATTAAATTCAAATGGTGGTCGCTACAAGACTCGAACTTGTGACATCTACCTTGTAAGGGTAGCGCTCTACCAACTGAGCTAAGCGACCTTATTTTATTGTTTCTAGGACAAAAGTTTGGCGACCCCTAAAGGATTTGAACCTTTGTTTTTGCGATGAAAACGCAATATCCTTGGCCACTAGATGAAAGGGTCATCTTGACCGAACAATAATTTAAAAAACATGGTGGTCGCTACAAGACTCGAACTTGTGACATCTACCTTGTAAGGGTAGCGCTCTACCAACTGAGCTAAGCGACCAAGATGTGTATAAATGGTGACCCTTCATGGATTCGAACCATGGGCCCACTCCTTAAAAGGGAGTTGCTCTACCAACTGAGCTAAAAGGTCATCTGAAAAGTAGTGGCGCGGCGGACGAGACTCGAACTCGCGACCCCCTGCGTGACAGGCAGGTATTCTAACCAACTGAACTACCGCCGCACCTAAAAAATGTTACTAAAAATAACGTGGTGACCCTTCTAGGATTCGAACCTAGGGCCCACTCCTTAAAAGGGAGTTGCTCTACCAACTGAGCTAAAAGGTCACGTTTTGACTTACCGTTGTTGATAAGTGGACGGAATTATAGCCTATGAAAACTTTTATGTCAAGGGTTTTTGCAAAATTTATAAAAAATTTTGCAAAAAATCAATAGCGGTGAGGGTTGATTGCTCTTGGATATCGACTCTAGAGCCCGTAAAATGGTACTTTGTGACCTTTTTTTCATTTTTGGATGCTATGCCAATATAGACGGTACCAACAGGTTTTTCGGCTGTGCCACCTGTTGGTCCTGCAATACCACTGACGGCAATGGCATAATCTGAAGATGCCATTTTTAAGATCCCTTCAAGCATCTCTTCTACACATTCTTGACTTACTGCACCATGTTTTATAAGGGTTTGTTCTTTCACTCCGAGCCATTTGGACTTGATCTCATTGGCATAGCTGACAACTGAACCATCAAAGACACCAGAGGCTCCAGAGATGGCAGTAAATGCTGCTGCAATTCGTCCCCCTGTGCAGCTCTCGGCAAAGCTAATGGTCTGATTGTTTTGTTTTAATTGTTCGATGATTTTTATACATTTCTGTTCTGTTTTGCTCTTTTTCATGGGATAATTATACCCAAAACAACTTTTGGCTATAATCCCGACAATTATTACACTAAGGTAAATATCGAATGGAATTTAAAGAGACACTACTACTACCAAAAACCAAGTTTCCCATGCGGGGAAACTTGCCAAATAATGAACCAAAGCGGTATCAGTCATGGTACGATGCCAACATGTATGAACAGATGAAAGCCAAGCGTGAAGGGGCAGAGATGTTTACCCTTCATGATGGACCTCCGTATGCTAATGGAGATATTCATATTGGTCATGCCTTGAATAAAACACTTAAAGATATTATTATTAAGTACCACTATTTTCAAGGAAAAGCGGTACGTTTTACGCCAGGTTGGGACTGTCATGGATTGCCCATTGAACAAAAGGTCGAAGACAAAATGGGCACAGCAAAAAAAGAGTCACTTCCTGTTTCTAAATTTCGTGAGATCTGTCGAACCACGGCACAAAAGGCAGTAGAGGGGCAAAAAAAAGGATTTAAACAGCTCGGGATTATGGCAGACTGGGAGAATCCGTATATTACCATGGATTATAAGTTTGAGGCCAATATCTACCGAACCCTTTGTGAAGTGGCAAAAAAAGGATTGCTGGTTGAGCGACATAAGCCGATTTTCTGGTCATGGGCAGCACGAACGGCTCTAGCTGATGCAGAGGTAGAGTATGAGGATAAAGAGGACTACTCGATCTATGTACATTTTGAACTCTCCGATAAAGCCAAGTCAGAGTTGGATATCGAAGGAAAAGCAGGAGTGGTAATCTGGACAACTACTCCATGGACGCTTCCTGCGAATACAGGAATTGCACTTAATCCCGAAGAGATGTATGTCTTAACCGATGATGGACATATTGTGGCAGAGGCACGTTATGATGCAATGATTGCAGAGGGTGTTGTTAGTGGTCATGCCAGTCGTAAAATTGCAGCTACAGAGCTTGATGAGTTGTTGGCGATTAATCCGCTTAATGGACAAAGTTCTAAGATTGTATTAGGTGAACATGTCTTGATGGATGGAGGAACAGGATGTGTTCATACCGCCCCTGGGCATGGAGAGGATGACTACCGAGTAGGACTTAAGTATAATTTAGAGGTGGTAATGCCTGTAGATGAACGCGGTTGTTATGATGAGTCGGTAGTGGGGCTGAATTTACTCCCCAATGCTGAGGAGTTTGTTGGGATGCACATTTTTAAAGCCAATGAACCCATCTTAGAGCTTTTGGGGGAGAATCTACTTAAAGTTAGTAAGTTTACCCACTCCTATCCACACTGTTGGCGAACCAAAAAACCTCTGATTTATCGTGCGACCAATCAGTGGTTTATTGCGGTGGATGAGAAGCCTGTGGATTCTGATGATTCATTACGAGAGAGTGCATTGAAAGCATTAAATGATGTTTCATTCTATCCCAAAAGTGCCGAAAATAGACTCAAGCCCATGGTAGAGGGACGACCCGATTGGTGTATCTCTCGCCAACGAAGCTGGGGGGTTCCCATTGCATTCTTTAGGGTTAAAGCGACCAAAAAGGTAATCTTTGATGAGAAGGTTCTTGACTTTATTGCCAATATCTTTGAAGAGAAAGGAACTGATGTTTGGTATGAGATGGAGATTGCTGAGCTTTTAAACCCTGAGTATACCGAGTACAAGGTAGATGAACTAGAGAAGATCGGTGATATTTTGGATGTCTGGTTTGATAGTGGATCAACATGGAATGCCGTACTTAAAAGTGGTAACTATGACGCAGGGGAGTACCCTAGTTCTCTCTATATTGAGGGGAGTGATCAGCATCGTGGATGGTTTCAGACCTCACTGCTCTTAAGTGCTGCGATTCATCATAAATCGCCCTACAAGACCCTCATTACCCATGGATTTACTGTCGATGCCAAGGGTGAGAAGATGAGTAAATCTAAAGGGAATGTTATTGCCCCTGATAAGGTGATTAAAAAGTATGGTTCTGAGATTTTGCGTCTTTGGGTAGCTTTGAGTGATTATCAGCATGATTTAAAAATCTCTGATGGTATCTTACAACAGACAGCAGAGCAGTATCGAAAGCTACGAAATACCTTTAGATTCCTTATGGCAAATGTGGATGGTTTAGAGCGAATTATTGAGCCTCATGAGTATGGTGAGTTGGATCGATGGATTCTTGCCAAAGCGAAGGTGGTATTTGATTCGGTGAATGCTTCATTTGCTGAGTATGATTTCTTGCGAGGTTTTGCAACACTTAATAACTTTGTGACCAATGAGCTTAGTGGTATTTATATGGATATTACTAAAGATCGACTCTATTGTGATGCCCAAGATTCTCTTACGAGACAATCGACGCAGTCTGCGATGGTCTTGATTGCTAGAGCGATGATGGCACTGGTGGCACCTGTATTGACCTATACGGTTGATGAGGTACTTGATTATGCTCCTGATATTGTCAAAGGAGAGATGACAAGTGTCTTTGATCTGGTTTATGAGCCCATTCCTGAGATGGAAGAGGTGTTTGATGATAGATTATTGATTGAAGCTCGTGGAAAGTTCTCGGAACTTAATGATCGATTGAAAAAAGAGAAAATTATTAAATCTACACTGGAGCTTGAGTTGGTAGGTGATGCTTCAATCTTTAGTATTGCAAATCGTCAAGATTTAGAGGATTGGTTTGTGGTCTCTGCCATGGTCGAAGATTCTGACCAAGAACAATTGGGCAGTTTTGAGGTAGCTGGTCAGACCTTTAAAGTCCATCGTGCAAGCAAAGAAAAATGTCCACGCTGTTGGAAGTTTACCTCTGAGAGTGAAGAGAAACCTTGTCAACGTTGTGCCGAAGTGGTTGCAGGACTTGAGGTTGGGTGATGTTTGATCTCACACAACCCATCCCCAATGAGGTAATCATTGGGTCGATTGTTTTTATTTTTGTTTTGGTAGGTATTGGACTCTTGGTGGTACAATACTATAAAAAGAGGCGTTAGCCTCTTATTTAGGGGAGAGGAATAATCAATTGATCACCAATGATGATCTGTAGATCTTTACTGATTTTATCTTTATTGGCTTTATAGATTCGGTAGTACTTGGTGTTGTCATTGTAGTAGTACTGTGCATAGGTAGAGAGGGATTCATTATTCTGTACCTCAATGATTGCATGCGTTTCATCTCGAGAGATCTCTTTGATTGGTTTACGAATTAAAGTTGTTGTTGGGGTTCCTTTTTTCTTTTTAGGGGCAATTTTTTGGATCCCTTTTTGAACAATCTGCATTTTTTTCTTGGGGTTTTCAGGTTTTTTGCTGGAGAGTACTTTAATAATCTTTCTGAGCTCTTGAATGGTCTCTCTATCGGCTTTTTGTGCCTTTTTAAGTTGCGAGAGTTCCGCTAGGATTTGTGAAAGTTGAGTTTTGATCTCATTGGTGTCATCATCATCCTCTAGATCTTTTTCATCAAGTTGTTGGCTTGTCGGCAGTTTACTCAAAATGATCTCTTCAGGCTTTTTGGAACAGGATTCCTCTTTTTTCTTGGTATGCTCACTACATCCAATAATGGGATCTTTGCGGTAGAGTGCTGATTGAGAAGATTGGTCGACCAGTTGAATCTCATCGAGTTCATCTGCCACAACATTGGTTCCTAGCATCAAGCTCATTCCTGTGATTAGCATTAATTTCTTCATACTCTTTCCTTTTTTAATATTTTCTCTACTATCAGTATAACATGAAAACTTTTTTTTTTTTAATCAAATTGCCAAACTTTTACCATTCTAAGATTTTTTTTTGATTTTTTGATAAGAAATTGAAAAAATCAAACATCTCAAAACAATAACCATATCAAAAACAACTTTTGGCTATAATCACGCAATTTTTTATATTGACTATATAACGTTAGGATAACAGAGTGATTACATTAAAAGAAGCATTGACAAAAAGTAAAGAGGAGCTTGACCAATTAAAAGTTGAGATGGAGACCCAAGCCAAAGAGGGGGGACTCAATGCCTACATTGATTTCTCTTCATCTGGGGAGGGGGTACCGATCCTTATTAAAGACAATATTCAAGTCAAAGGGTGGTCGGTAACGGCAGGTTCTGAGATCCTTCAGGGGTATGTTGCACCTTATAATGCTACGGTAATCGAGAATCTTTATGCCAAAGGTTTTTCGGCATTTGGACGGGCAAATATGGATGAGTTTGCCATGGGTTCAACCACTGAAAGCTCCTACTATGGTGTGACCAAGAATCCTTATGGAGAGAACCGTGTTCCTGGAGGAAGTTCGGGTGGATCAGCTGCTGCAGTAGCGGGAGGAATTGCCATTGCCGCATTGGGTTCGGATACAGGAGGATCAATTCGTCAACCTGCTGCTTATTGTGGATGTGTGGGAATGAAGCCCACCTATGGACGGGTAAGCCGTTTTGGTTTGGGGGCGTATGCTTCGAGTCTCGATCAGATTGGACCTATTACACAAAATGTTGAAGATGCTGCCATTTTGTACGATGCCATTGCTTCACATGATCCTAAGGACTCAACCAGTTCGGATCTATCTTTAGAGAGTATTGTTGCCAATCTTAATCCTAATCGTAAATTGACCATTGCTGTGATCGATAACTATGTGGAAGAGGCAAGTGAATCGATTCAAGAGGCGTATGCCGATACTGTTAAAGTTTTGGAGTCTTTGGGGCATACCATTGTGCATAAATCGATGACCAATACCAAATATGACATCGCTACCTATTATATCGTCGCCACGGCAGAAGCCGCAACCAATTTAGCACGTTATGATGGTATTCGTTATGGTAAGCGGGTAGAGGGGAGCAACCTAGAAGAGACATTTCGTAATACCCGAGCACAGTTTGGGGACGAGGTAAAGCGTCGTATCTTATTAGGTAACTTTGTTCTCTCGGCAGGTTATTATGATGCTTACTATAAAAAAGCACAGAAGGTTCGTCATCTAATTCGTGATGAGTTTAACAAGATCTTTGAGGAGGCAGATTTGATCCTTTCGCCTGTTGCTCCAACGGTGGCACCAGAGATTGGATCGATCCATGATCCTTTGGAGATGTATAAAAGCGATATGTATACCATCGCAGTAAATCTAGCAGGCTTACCCGCACTCTCTTTACCTGTAGGAGTAGATAGCGAAGGGATGCCCATTGGATTACAGTTGATTGGTAAAGCATTTGACGAGCAAGCGGTGTTTGACGGGGCATTGGGTCTCGAACAAGCGATCAAGAACAATAAATAAAGCCAAAGGAGTCTTATGAACATTAAAAAAAGAGCATTGACATTTGAAGATGTACTACTCGTACCCCAGCACTCGACCGTCCTCCCAAAAGAGGTCTCTATCCAAAGTAAACTCACCAAGCGGGTTTCACTCAATACTCCCTTGGTCTCTGCGGCTATGGATACCGTGACCGAATACAAAGCTGCCATCGCTATGGCACGTTTAGGAGGGATTGGAATTATTCATAAAAATATGGATATCTCGACCCAAGCCAAGCAGGTAACCAAAGTTAAAAAATCGGAGAGTGGGATTATTATCGATCCTGTATTTATTACACCCGATAAGAGTGTTGCAGATGCAGATGCACTTATGGGAGAGTATAAGATTTCTGGTGTTCCTGTGGTGGATAGAGAGATGAAGCTTTTGGGCATTATTACCAATCGTGACATGCGGTTTATTACCAATATGAATGAAAAGATTGCAGATGTCATGACCAAAGCTCCCTTGGTAACCGCCAAAGCAGGAACCACCCTAGAAGAGGCAGCCAAGATTTTACAAAAGCATAAGATTGAAAAACTTCCTATTGTTGATGAAGAGAATATACTTCAAGGTTTAATTACAATTAAAGATATCGAGAAGAAGCAACAGTTCCCCAATGCCAATAAAGACCAGCACGGGAGACTCCGTGTTGGTGCAGCGATTGGTGTAGGGCAACTTGATCGTGCCAAAGCTTTGGTTGAAGCGGGCGTGGATGTGATTGTTCTAGACTCCGCACACGGACACTCTCAAGGGATTATTGATACCCTTAAAGAGATCAAAGCCACCCTTGATGTGGATGTGATTGCAGGGAATATCGCTTCAGGTGCTGCGGCAAAAGATCTCATTGATGCAGGAGCCGATGCAGTTAAAGTAGGAATTGGACCTGGTTCAATCTGTACCACACGAATTGTTGCAGGAGTCGGGGTGCCTCAGATCTCTGCTATTGATGAGGTTGCTGCTGTAGCCAATCCTTTGGGTGTTCCTGTGGTTGCTGATGGGGGGATCCGTTTTTCTGGAGATGTTGCCAAAGCACTTGCCGTAGGTGCAAGTTCAGTCATGTTAGGCTCTGCCCTTGCTGGAACCTACGAAGCCCCTGGTGAGATGATTCTCTTTAATGGTCGTCAATTTAAAGAGTATCGAGGTATGGGGAGTATTGGAGCCATGACCAAAGGGAGTACAGATCGTTATTTCCAAGAGGGAACTGCAGCAGATAAGCTCGTTCCTGAAGGGATCGAAGGACGGGTTCCTTACCGTGGAAAAATTGCTTCGGTTGTCCATCAGATGATTGGAGGATTACGTTCATCCATGGGTTATTGTGGATCCAAAGATATCCCAACTTTCTGGGAAAAAGCCGAGTTTGTCGAGATCACCTCTGCAGGACTCAAAGAGTCGCATGTGCATGATGTTACCATCACCAAAGAGTCGCCCAATTATCACGCGTAGCGTTGCGGTCGGACAGGGGTCTGTCCGACCTAGAAAATCTTTTATATTTAATAATGATTTTTTTTCTCTTTCCTCTATTTTAAATCATTTTCTCCTTTTAAACTGAATAACAATTGTTTTTTAAATATTTGACAAGTTGCAAATTTTTTATAGATAAGCTATGATGGGCTTAAAAAGGATCCATGATGCAACGAGTATGGATAATGGTTTTACTGCTTTTTATGGGCATGGGATGTGTCAAACAACAGCATGAAGGTGCAATGGAGTCCACTGATGGAAGGGGTGAATCTTCTGTATTGTATCAACCGCGTTATGTTCCTGATAGGCTTGGAGGAGAACCTCTTCCCGTGAGGAGGGGATTGCAGACAGCATGGAGTTATCTTCCTCAAGGGGAGCTTTGGACACGTTATACTCAAGAGGCTATTGGTATGTATGGTCAGGGGTTACTAAGAAGTGTTCCTCGGGATATTGAGCGGTATTGTCCTAGATATGTTCAGCTCAATCGAGTAGGGCGGGGAGATTTTTGGGTCAATCTAATCGCCAAATTAGCGTATTTGGAGAGTGGGTATCATCCTGATGCTACCTATACAGAGCGTTTTTATGATAATAGAGGTAATCGGGTGGTGAGTCGGGGATTGTTACAGATCTCCCAAGAGAGTGCCAATGGATATGGGTGTGGAATCGATAATCCTTTATGGTTAGATGACCCAAAGATTAATCTATCCTGTGGAGTACGTATTATGAATCGATGGATTCAAAAAGATGGGGTAGTCAGTGCACAAGTAGCCTCTAAGTGGCGAGGATTAGCACGATACTGGAGTCCTTTTCGTGATTCAAAACGGTTAGAAAAAATAGCCACCTATACGAAAGGTTTACCTTATTGTCAATAATAATCGGTTAGAATACGCCTAAAGCTATTTATGGAGATTATTATGAAATATATCTTTTTGTTATTAATGATATTTTTGGGTATTGCCAATGCCTGTGAAGGGGATTGTGTGTTGTGTCATCCAAAGTTGCTCAAAGAAAATGGAAAACTCGATAAAGAGCATGCCATTTTAACTACTTGTAAGAGCTGCCATACTCAAGAGGAGATGCAGAAGATCGACATGGGTGGTGGATGTGGGCAGGATTGTTGGGAGTGTCATGATATTAAAAAGGTAACCCGTTCGGGGGTATTACAACATAAGGGGTTACAGAAGTGTATCGATTGTCACTTGAAATTGGATAAAAATCTTTTTTCAGCTGGATCAGTAGAACCATTTTCTGAAGTGCCCACACTCAATGATCTGCTTGCTCAAGGGGAGCCTCAATCTCAAGAAGAATCAACAGTAAAGAGCAGTCAGTTGATTCAGGAGCTGAATGAAAGTGAACCGAAACGTCCAGAGGTTACTCATGAGAAAAAAGCATTGAGTTTTTGGGATAAAGTAGTTGACTTTTTGGGTAATTTATGGCAAAAACTGATAGCAATTTTTAACTAAAAAAAGGAGTGTAATGCACTATTTAAAATCATTGAACGTACAGGTACTATTGGGGATTATTCTTGGAATAGCCTTTGGGGTGTTGGCACCAACTTTTGCACTAGAGCAGAAGCTTATAGGGGATATTTTTGTCGCATTACTTAAGATGTTGGTAGTACCATTGGTATTTGCCTCGATCTATACGGCACTTACAGGACTTGGCAGTCCAGAAAAGCTTAAAAGTATTGGAGGAAAGACCATTGGTCTCTATCTTTTGACCACAGCACTTTCGGTATTTTTAGCCATTATTATGATGAATATTTTTCCCATTGGTGAGCCTATGAGTTCAGAGGGCTTGGAGTATGCTAAGGCATCAGCAATTAAACCTTTTTCATTTCATGATATGATTATGAGTTTTATTCCGAGTAATGTTTTTAACTCTTTGGCGAGCGGTTATATGATGCAGGTAATTGTTTTTGCGGTTTTTTTAGCATTGGCATCGTTTAAGATGGAGCCTAAGCATCAACAGGTACTTTTTGATTTCTTCTCAGCGATTAATGAAGCGATGTTTCATATTGCGAAATGGGTGATTAACCTTACACCGATTGGAGTTTTTTCATTGATTTCATATATTATTGCCAAGCAGGGAATTGATGTTATTTTAGGGCTTTGGGAGTATGTTCTTGTGGTGTTATTGGTAATTTTAATTCATGGATTAATAACACTTCCTATGGTGTTGGCATTCTTTGCTAAGATCAATCCTTATCGTTATATGAACGCGGTTAAAGAGTCTTCTATTATGGCGTTTTCTACAGCATCAAGTGCCGCGACACTGCCCGTAAGTTTGCGTGTGGTACAAGAGAAAGGTGGAGTAAGTAAAGAGAGTGCGGGATTTGTTTTGCCTCTTGGAGCAACAGTTTCGATGGATGGAACGGCAGCTTATCTAACCATTGCGGTACTTTATATTGCCAATCTTGCAGGTGTTCAGATGAGTTTAGGCGATCAGTTGATTTTAGGGCTGACGGTAGTTGCTTTAAGTGTGGGGGTAGCCGCACTTCCTTCGGCCTCTTTGGTGATGATGGTGGTAATTCTTAATCAGGTAGGATTGCCTGTGGAGTACTTAGCAATTATTGTGGCAGTCGATCGTATACTAGATATGGCACGAACTTCACTTAATGTAACTTCAGATCTGGTGGTAACTAAGATAGTAGATACCCTGAGTCGAAATCGAGATCAATAGGCTTTTATGGATTAATGGTTAGAAATGTAGTATACTTTCACTTTTAGAAAATTTTAATAAGGAAAAATGATTAATATGAAAAAGACCCTATTACTCTCTTTATCTCTCTTGTTGCTCTCTGCTTGTAGTAGTAACACTACCCCTAAACCAACAGGAGATGAGTTTAAAAAAGAGACACAAGAGAATCAAGAGAAGCAAGAGCTTAAACGTGCACTGGATGAGTACTCTAATGCCACCATTAATAATGATATTCCTAAGCTTTTGACCTTTGTTTACCCTAAAGTTTTTACACTGCTTCCCAAAGAAAAAATGAAAGCTATGCTAGAGCAGATGTATGCAAGTGGTAAGGCTCCAAATATTACAGAGATTAATCACAAAAATATTGATCCCATTAAAAAATATGATAAGGGACTCTATACTGTGATTACCTCAGATATGTCCATGGAGTTAAAATCTCCTACGCCTGATAATGCTAAGTTTGAGTCAATTCTATTGGAGAAGCTTCAGCGACAAATGGGGAGTGAAGCAAAAGTAAGCCTCAATAAAAAAGATCATCTTTTTATTGTTCAGCGTGAGAGTAAAATTATTGGAATCAATGAAAACAATATGGGATGGAAATTTGTAGGGTATGAGCAAGCTAAAAAATATGCAGCAAAAAATATTATTCCCAAATCAATTGTGGATAGTTTAGAGTAAGCTTTTTGTTTTCATGGGTCAGGTGACCCATGACAATTAATCTTTAATAAGATCGCCAATCATAAATGAGAGCTCTAATGCCTGAGAGGCATTTAGTCTAGGATCACACTGAGTGTGGTATCGACTAGCAAGATCATTGGCGGTAATGGGACAAGAGGTACTTCCTGTACATTCGGTTACATTGTTTCCTGTCATCTCTAGGTGAATTCCCCCCGCAACGGTACCCATCTCTTGATGGATTTCAAAGAACTGGGCTACTTCTGAGAGAATATTATCAAAATCTCGTGTCTTAAAGCCTGTTGAACTTTTTTCTACATTTCCATGCATGGGATCACATGACCAGACCACATTTTTCCCTGACTCTTTAACTTTTTTGAGTAGAGGAGGGAAGTATTCACGAATCTTATCTGCACCCATACGGACAATAAGGTTGAGTCGCCCCTCTTCATTCTCTGGATTAAGGGCATCAATGAGCTCAATAAGCTCATCAGGTTGCATGGTTGGACCAACTTTGCATCCAATAGGGTTATTGATTCCTCTAAAGTATTCGATGTGTGCTCCTGTAAGCTCTCGGGTACGGTCTCCAATCCAGAGCATGTGTGCAGAGCAGTCATACCATTTTCCATCTAATTCATCTTTTCGAGTGAGTGCCTCTTCATAATTAAGTAGCAACGCCTCATGGGAGGTAAAGAGTGTGGTCTCATGTAGTTGCGGTGTACGATCACTGGTAAGACCACAAGCAGCCATAAACTTCATGGCACGGTCAATCTTTTTGCTTAGCTCATCATACTTTTGTCCTAGAGGATTATCTTTAATAAAATCTAGGTTCCATTGGTGTACTTTATTAAGATCTGCAAGTCCACCACGAGAGAAGGCTCTCAATAGGTTTAGCGTGGCAGCAGATTGGTTATAGGCACGAATCATATTGTGGGGATTGGGTACCCTTGCTTCAGCAGTAAATTTGGTATTATTGATGATGTCTCCACGATAGGAGGGGAGTTTGACTCCATCAATCTCTTCAAAGTCAGAAGATCGAGGTTTGGCAAACTGTCCTGCAATTCGTCCTACTTTTACCACAGGTTTTCCTGTGGAGTACATGAGCACCATATTCATTTGAAGCATAAGTTTAAATAGGTTTTTAATATTCAAAGAGTTAAAATCTGTAAAGCTCTCCGCACAATCACCCCCTTGCAGTAAAAAAGCTTCACCCCGACCAACGCGGGCTAACTCCTCTTTTAGTGTACGTGCCTCTCCTGCAAAGATAAGTGGTGGATAGGAACGCAGTTGTTTCTCTACGTCTTCCAAGGTCTCTTTGTCTTGATAGGTTGGTTGTTGCTTGATTGGAAAAGTTCTCCAACTACTGGGTGTCCAACTCATTGATATATCCTTCAAAAAATAAATTCTGAAAGTATACCTTAGAATCAATTTATTTTATATTGTTTGCGATCTAAAAGCATGAAATATTTTGTGTAAGTGAGTTTTTTCTGCTTTGAATTTGGAAAGATAGTTTTTGTAATCTTTTAAATTCTAGATGTTTAATTTTTAATTCAATACTAAAGTAACTATATATTTTTTTTTATTCTTTTCAAGGAAAAAAATGTTATTCTTTAATATATTTTGTAAATTTATATTAAAATTAATAATATTAATTATTATATGATTTTAATCAATAATAAGTATCCTTTGTTGGAAATTTATAGAGAAAGTCGTTTTTTAAATCTTATATTTATTTTTTTTAAACTAAATAGGGAAAAATCTTGGAACTTTGTGAGGTTTTTTACTATACTTTAGGTATATATTTGATCGAAAAAGGGTATATTGTGGGAAGTTTAAGATCTAAGGCAGAAAAAATACTTAAAGTAAAAATACAAGATCAGGAAGAGGAGAGCAAGAAAAGGGAAGCTTCGCTTTTAAACTTAATAAAAAATGAAAAGAGTGTCTCTAGAGAGATTTTTCAAAAAAAAATTCAAAAAGAACGTCAAACTTTTCAATTCAATCTTCTTAGTGCTGCAAAGAAGGGGGAAACACTTAAAATTGATATCTTAGAAATTAATCGATCTTTAGATTCAGAAAACTCTGAGATTAAGTCAGCAATAACTTATCTTCCCATCTCTCAAAAGGTTGTCTCTTTTTTAGAAGATACTAACTTTGATCTTGTGGCAGATGAAATAATTGAGGACAGTGAGTTACAAACACTTTATGATTTTATTGTAAGTAATGATCTCTATCCAGAGTGGAAAGTACGAAGCGATACTAAAGATGAGAAGGTTAAGATTCTCTATCTTGAGGTTAATCCACTGCTTAGTTTTAAAGAACGAAAAGAGGCACTCGAGGAAAAACGCAGAAAAGAGCAGGAGCTTAAACAATATGCGATGGTACTGTATGAGGAGAATGTTAATCGAACCCAAAAGCTAAGCCGACGTAAACGTTTGCTAAATGGACTTTTGACTTTTTTCTTGACACTCTATATCTCTATGGTCTTTTTAACCGTGGTGGGAGCAGTTGTTGGTATTTTACCTATGGAGCGTTTGATCGATAGTTTTGGTTTTGTTGCTGTTGGATGGGTCTATTATCTTGTGCTAGAGCCTCATCTTTTTATCTTTACACTTCCTGTTGCGTTTCTTATCTCTTCTGTGGTGGCACTTCGTCGGATTTAATCGGCGAAGTCTTCACGTTTAAAATAAAATTAAAACACTTTTTGGTATAATCTCGAACTTTTTAAAAATACCGCTATTTCTGCTGGTATAATAATAATGAATGAAGGGTTTGCAATGTACGCAATCATTAAAGCGAGTGGTCAACAGTTCAAAGTTCAAGAGGGTGATATCATCTGTTTTGACAAAATGAGCCTTGAGCCAAAAGCTGCTGTCGAGTTTAAAGAAGTTCTAGCATTAGATAACGGTGAATTAACTGTAGGAACCCCTTTTGTAGAGGGTGCTGTGGTTAAAGGTGAGGTGATTAACGAAGGTCGTGACAAAAAAGTTATCATCTATAAGAAAAGAAGAAGAAAAGATTCAAAGCTCAAAAGAGGTTTCAGAAGAGACTTTACACGAGTTAGAATTACAAGTATAGCATAAGGAGCAGAGTATGGCACACAAGAAAGGTCAAGGTTCTACACAGAATAACCGTGATTCAGCTGGACGTCGTTTAGGTGTAAAAAAATATGGTGGGGAAGCAGTTATCCCTGGTAATATTATTATTCGACAAAGAGGTACTAAAGTTCATCCTGGTACAGGTGTTGGTATGGGTAAAGATCATACTATTTTTGCACTTGTTGAAGGTGTTGTAAAGTTTGAAAATCGAAGCAGAACTCAAAAAAGAGTTTCGGTTATTCCTGCATAACTTATTGTAGGAGAGATCTCATTCTCTCCTCCTCTATTTTTTATTCCCCTTTTTATCTTTTTAGATATAATTTCAAAAATTTTTTAGATACATAAGCAGTTCTATATAACGAACATATTGTGTATAGTAGTGTTTATTCAAAGGAAAACCAATGTTTGTAGATAGTGTAGAGTTAATGGTCAGTTCAGGTAAGGGAGGGGCAGGATGTGTCTCTTTTTGGACGGAGAAGTTTGTTATTAAGGGTGGACCTGATGGTGGTGATGGTGGAAAGGGTGGAAATGTCTATTTTAAAGTCGACAATAATACCGATACACTCTCTGCCTTGCGAGGACGTAACCACATTAAAGCAGAAAATGGTCGTCCTGGTGAAGGGCGAAAGAAGTATGGACGTAAAGGGAAAAGTGTTGAAATTATTGTTCCTCCTGGAACGCAGATTATCGATAAAGAGACCAATGAAGTACTTTTTGACTTGATTGAAGAGGGGGAAAAAGTACTCTTCCTTGAGGGGGGAAAAGGAGGCTTGGGTAACATGCACTTTAAGAGTTCAACCAACCAACGTCCTACCTATGCTCAGCCTGGGTTACCTGGTATTACCAAAGAGATTCGTTTAGAGATGAAACTGATTGCTGATGTTGGGCTTGTGGGGTATCCTAGTGTGGGTAAATCTACCCTGATTTCTGCCATCTCTAATGCTCGCCCTAAGGTCGCAGCCTATGAGTTTACGACATTGACTCCCAATTTGGGGGTGGTGAATGTGGGGGAGTATGACTCTTTTATGATGGCGGATATCCCTGGAATTATTGAAGGGGCAAGTGATGGACGTGGTTTGGGGTTGGAGTTTCTCAAGCATATTGAGCGAACCAAAACTCTTCTTTTGTTGGTTGATGCTTCAAACTATCGAGAGATGAAATATCAGTATGAGACTCTGTTGGTTGAGCTTCAACGTTACTCAGCAGAGCTTGCTACACGGCACTACGCTGTAGCCATTACCAAGTGTGATAGTTTCCCTCCTGAAGAGGTGAATCGTCTGACCGAGCAGTTTTTGGAGGATATTAATCTAAAACCCAATAAGGTATTGCAGAAGTTTAAAGCGGACAAATCTTATACCTCTTATGGTTTTGAAGAGGACTTTGGTGTAAGTTTACCTGAAAATGAACCACTTTTTGTTTTGCCAATATCTTCGGTTTCTCATCTTAATACCGATGCGTTACGTTTTAGTTTAAAAAATTTTATAAAAATTGTCGAAGCCAAAGAGAAAGAGCAGTAATGATCTATAAGCGTATTGTTATCAAAGTGGGTTCGCATGTTCTAACCGAGCGTGAGACCGTAGCCAAAGAGAGAATGCGGGAACTTGTAGGGTTAATTGCTGAGATTATGGCATCAGGAACCGAGGTGATTTTGGTAAGTTCAGGTGCAGTATCGGCAGGTTATACGGTTTTGCCTTTGGATAAAAGAAGCATTGGTAACAAGCAAGTACTTGCGGCAATTGGGCAACCACTACTTTTAAAGATGTATCAAGAGAAGTTTGCAAAATATAATATTCTCTGTTCTCAAGTGCTTTTAAGTGCGGCAGATTTAGATTCTAAAAAACGCACCCATTTGGCACAAGTGGCGATCGATAACCTATTGCTTAATGGGGTAGTACCCATTATTAATGAAAACGATGTTATTGCTACAGAGGAGTTGGTCTTTGGGGATAATGACCAACTCTCTGCATACGTTACAGAGAATTTTAATGCGGAACTCTTGGTGATTCTTTCAGATATTGATGCTCTTTATGATAAAGATCCACGAAGATCAGAAGATGCTAAAGTTCGCAGGGTTGTACATAAGATCACACCCGAGGAGCTAGCTGCAGCTCCTAGTGCAAACAATGAATTTGCCACAGGGGGTATCGTGACCAAGCTTAAAGCAGCAAGTTTTCTTTTAAAGCACAACAAAGAGATGTTTCTAGCCACAGGTTTTGGGTTAGATGATGTAAGAAGTTTTCTTCTTGATGGGATTCAAAACGGTGGAACACGCTTCTGTCTTGAAACCCAACAATAAATTATAAAACCAAGGGAGCAGAAATGAAGATTGTCTATATGGGAACCCCTGAGTATGCCAAAGAGATACTCTTTGCACTCTTAAAAGATGAGGATATTGAGATTCCTTTAGTTATCACACAACCTGATCGAGCTGTTGGGCGTAAAAAAGAGCTTAAAGCACCAGAAGTTAAGCTTTTAGCACAAGAGCACGGTCTAAATATATTACAACCTGAGCGGTTGAGTCAAGAGGGAGTCTATGAGGCTATTGTTCAAGCTGATCCCGATCTGATTATTGTCGCCGCATTTGGTCAACTGCTTCCAAAGTCCATTTTGGATATTGCTCCATGTGTTAATCTTCATGCTTCTCTTTTGCCTCTTTATCGTGGTGCAAGCCCTGTTCAGCAGGCACTACTCAATTGCGATAACTTTACAGGTGTTACAGCAATGCTTATGGAGGAGGGGTTAGATAGTGGTCCAATCTTGGCTTATCGTTATTTTAAACTTCCCTCTACGATGTTGCTTCCTGAGTTAATGGATCAATTAAGTAATGATGCAGCCAAATTAACACTAGCAGTAGTGCATCACTTTACATCGCTTCAGCCTATTACTCAAATTGATGCACTTTCAACCCATTGTAAAAAGATTAAAAAGTCTGATGGTGAAGTGGATTTTAAAGATGCCTCTACACTCTATAGTCGTTATCGTGCGTTTAAAGGGTGGCCTGGTATTTTTGTAAAAAATGGGACAAAGCTAGATAAAATAGAGCTAATTGACGCAACACAACCCCATCGAGCAGGAGAAATTTTAGCAATCGAGAAGCAGGCCATTGTGGTAGGGTGTACTCAAGGAGCGGTACGAATTGGAAGCTTGCAACCGATCTCAAAAAAAGCAATGGATGCCAAAGCCTATTGTGTCGGTAGGGGGTTAAAAGTTGAAGATTCTCTCTTTTGAAACAGTAGACTCAACGCAAACCTATCTTCTTGATGCGATTCGTTCTAAGCGTGTTACTCCACCCATTGCCATCTGGGCAAAAAGGCAAAGTTCGGGTATTGGAAGTCGAGATAATAGGTGGGAAGATGGAGAGGGGAATCTTTTCTTCTCTTTTGCTATTGATCTAGATAGCCTCCCTCAAGATCTTCCACTGCCTTCAGCATCAATCTATTTTGCTTTTTTAATGAAAGAGGTTTTAGCTCAGTATGTTCAAGGGGTTTGGTTAAAATGGCCAAATGATCTCTATTATAACGATAAAAAGATTGGTGGAATTATTACAACAAAAGTGGGCAGTGTAGTGGTCTGTGGTATGGGCGTTAATTTGCAAAAAAATGCGAATGGCTATGAAGCTCTAAATCTCAACATTGAGAGAGAAGTTTTATTAGAATCCTATTTTTCTTCCCTCAAAAAATCGCCTAATTGGAAGGAGGTATTTAGTAAGTATGCGATAGAATTTGAGCGAAGAAAGTCCGTTTCTGCTCATATTCAGGGGGAGTATAAAAGCCTACGTGATGCCATTCTAAGGGAAGATGGTTCATTAATAATTGATAATAAGAGAGTATACAGTTTAAGATGAGTGAAATAATTACAATAGCAAATCAAAAAGGTGGTGTGGGAAAGACCACAACGGCGGTTAATCTAGCCGCATCCTTGGCAGAGAGTGGTAAAAGAGTTTTACTTATCGATGCTGATCCCCAGACCAATGCAACGACCAGTTTAGGGTTTAACCGTAACGATTATGAGTATAACGTCTACCATGTACTGATTGGAATCAAAAAAATCTCTGAGGTGATCTTAAAATCAAAGATTAAAAATCTTCATATGGTACCAGCAAACATTGGTTTGGTTGGTGTTGAGAAAGAGTTTTATGACTCAACCAAAAAGAGTCGTGAACTGCTTTTGAAAAAAGCACTCAAACCTGTTAAAAAGAATTATGATTACATTCTAATCGATTCTCCTCCTGCACTCGGTCCTATTACGATCAATGCACTTGGTGCTGCCGATTCTGTTATTATTCCAATTCAATGTGAGTTTTTTGCACTTGAAGGATTGGCTCAATTACTTAATACGATTAACCTTTTAAAGAAGTCGATTAATCCTAAATTAACGATCAAAGGTTTTTTGCCCACGATGTATTCAGGACAAAATAACCTCTCTAAGCAGGTACTCGAGGATCTTTCACACCATTTTAAAGATAAACTCTTTTTAGATAAAAAGAATCAGTTTATTATTGTTCCGCGTAATATTAAAGTCGCAGAATCACCAAGCTTTGGACAACCTGTTACGCAATATGCACGCAAGTCAAAAGGGGCAATAGCTTATAATAATTTAGCAAAAAGTATTCTAAAAGGATAGGGTGATGGCATTAGGTAGAGGACTAGGAGCTATTTTAGATGAGGTCGGTCAGGCTTATGATAATGAGATTGCTGATTTTAAGCAAGGGCAAGGAGAGGTCAAAGAGATACCGCTCTCTGATATCTCCCCAAATCCTTATCAACCCCGAAAATATTTTGATCAGACCGCACTGAGTGAGTTGAGTGAATCAATAAAGCGTCATGGACTTTTGCAACCTATCGTTGTGGTAAAACGTGGTGATGGAGAGGGCTATCTATTAGTAGCAGGTGAGCGTCGTCTTCGAGCCCATGAGTTGGCAAAAATTGAAAAGATCAAGGCGATTGTTGCCGATGTAGATATTGATGAGTTAAAACTTAGAGAATTGGCACTTATTGAAAATATTCAACGAGAAGATCTCAATGCTATTGAGTTAGCACACTCTTATGATGAGTTGATTAAAGTCTATGAGATTACGCATGATAAACTCTCTGAGTTTGTTAACAAAAGTCGTTCTCAAATTACCAATACTTTGCGTCTTTTGAGTCTTTCTCAGTACGCTCAAGAGGCATTGATTAATGGGATGATCTCTCAAGGGCATGCCAAAGTTTTGGTCGGTTTAGAGGAGTCAATCCAGAGACGTTTGGTCGATACCATTGTGGGACAAAAATTGAGTGTTCGAGAGGCAGAGCAATTGGTAAAGAGTAATAAAACAGTTGGTTTGGATGAGAATAAACCACTTAAAGTAGAATCTACATTTCTTTCTAATTATGAGGATAAACTCTCTTCAAAATTACCATTTGTTTTTAAAGCAAAGCAAAATACCCTTGAGATTAAGTTCAAAAGTGATGAAGAAGTTAAAAAATTTCTTTCAATGCTTGATTAATCTAACCCCTTTCAATGATACTAATGGTAACAAGACCATGGTAATCATTGGATATCTTTTTTATAACCACTCTATAACATAATTTTTAATAAACATATTACATCAAACAAGTTATAATACGCGAAATTTTTTGAGGAGTTTTAATGCTTGACCTGAACCCTGGTTTGATGTTGTTTGTTCTCGTTATTTTCTTCTCTCTTTTATTTTTACTAAATCAGATGCTTTATAAACCTCTATTAAAGTTTATGGATGATAGAGCGAACTCTATTGCTGAAGATTTAAAAAATGCCAAAGAGATGTCAGGAAATAGCGATGAGCTCAAAGCGAAAGCGGAAGCCGTTTTAGCCGAAGCGAAAGCCGAAGCCAATGCTATTAGAGAAAAAACTACCAATGAAGCGAAAGCTTTAGCTGAGAGTAAAATTGAGAGTAAAGCCAAAGAACTTGATAGTAAATACCAAGCCTTTATAGCGGAACTTAATAAGAGTAAAGAGGAGCTTAAAGCAACTCTTGAAGCTCAATTACCTCTCTTTAAAGAGAGCTTAAAAACAAAGATGAGTAATCTATAAAGGAGGATGGAGAATGAAATTAAGTAAAATTGCATTGGCTGTTACTTTGATGTTACCTATCGTAGCGATGGCGAACGGTGGTGGACATCATGAAGTTAGCATGACCAACTCTGATTTTTTCTATAGAGTGCTCAACTTTTCAATCTTTGCGGGTCTGCTGTACTATCTTGCAGCCAATCCAATTAAAGCATTTTTTGAAGGAAGGCAAGCCGATATTGCGAATCAGTTAAAAGAGATTGAAGATAAACTTCAAGCTTCAAAACAAGAAGCAAAAGAGGCCGAAGAGCAATTGGCTAAGAGCGAAGAGAAAGCAAAAGAGATTATTGCAGATAGTCTTCTCGAAGGTAAAATTTTGGCAGAGAATATTGCTAAAAAGAGTGAAGATCTTCTAAATTCAATGGAGAAACAACTCGAAGAGAAGATGGAGTTAGAGAGCAAGAAAGTTGCAAAAGAGACAGTAACAAAACTACTTCAAGAGGGAATTGATAGTGATGATATCGCGGTTGATGAATCTAAAGTAGTCTCTCTAATCGCAGGAAAGGTGGCATAAAATGGAAGAGCTAATTGCACGACGCTATGTTAATGCACTGATTCAAGTTGCATCAACAGAAGAGCAGATAACTTATGCTCAAGTTCTGAATAGTATTGCATCACTTTTTGAGGATTCAACAGTAAAAGAGCGATTAACTTCTCCTTTGATCTCAGGTGAAGCTAAGACCTCTTTTATTTTAGAAGCACTCAAAGATGCTGATGCTAGATTGGTTAATTTTATTAAAATTTTAGGAGAGAATGGTCGTTTAGATCTTATTCCTACCATTGCAAAGAGTCTCAATAAAGAGTTACAAAAAGAGAGTAATGCCTATGAAGGTATTGTTACCTCTAGTAACAAATTGGGCGATGCAGAACTTGAAGATTTGCAAAACTCACTTAAAAAATATACAGGATCAACCATCTCTTTACGACAGGAGCAATCCGATATAGATGGTATAAAAGTAACAGTAGAGGATCTAGGTATCGAGGTAAACTTCTCTAAACAGAGAGTTAAAGAACAATTAATTGATTTTATTACAAAATCACTATAAAAAAGTAATCTAAACGGAAGGAGTTGCAGTGGCAAACAAATTACAAGCAGACGAAATCAGCTCGATAATCAAAGAGAGAATCGAGAATTTTGAGATAGATGTAGACATCAACGAAGTTGGAAAAGTAGTAGGTGTTGCAGATGGTATTACCTCGGTATATGGTCTTAACAATGTTATGGCTGGAGAGGTAGTAGAGTTTGAAACAGGGGTTAAGGGTATGGTACTTAACCTTGAAGAGGCAAATGTTGGTATTGTTGTACTTGGAAGTATGGCAGGAATTGTAGAGGGAATGAGCGTTAAGCGAACAGGAACCCTACTTAAGATGCCCGTAGGTGATGCGATGGTTGGTCGTGTGGTTAATCCACTTGGTGAGCCAATTGATGGAAAAGGTCCTATTGAGACTACTGAGAGTAGACTTCTTGAGGATAAAGCACCTGGTATTATGGCAAGAAAATCTGTTCATGAGCCACTTCAAACAGGGATTAAAGCGATTGATGCACTGGTTCCCGTTGGTCGAGGGCAAAGAGAGCTTATCATTGGTGATAGACAAACAGGTAAAACGACTTTGGCAATTGATACCATTATCAACCAAAAAGGTCAAGATGTTATCTGTGTATATGTAGCAATTGGACAAAAACAATCGACCATTGCAACGATTGTTAAGAAGTTAGAAGAGGCAGGTGCGATGGATTATACCATTATTGTCGCTGCTTCTGCTGCTGATTCTGCTGCATTCCAGTTCTTGGCTCCTTATGCTGGTGTTACCTTGGCTGAGTACTACATGAACTCTAGTAGACATGCGGTTATCTTCTATGATGATCTATCTAAGCATGCGGTGGCTTACCGTGAGATGTCATTGATTCTTCGACGACCTCCAGGTCGAGAGGCATACCCAGGGGATGTTTTCTACCTACACTCAAGATTGCTTGAGCGTGCAGCGAAGCTTAGTGATGAAAATGGTGCGGGATCCATCACTGCTTTCCCAATTATTGAGACACAAGCAGGGGATGTTGCAGCATATATTCCTACCAACGTTATCTCTATTACTGATGGACAGATCTTCTTAGAGACTGATCTCTTTAACTCTGGTGTTCGACCTGCAATTAATGTTGGTCTTTCAGTATCACGAGTTGGTGGTGCAGCACAGATTAAAGCAACCAAGCAAGTGGCTGGTACACTTAGACTTGACCTTGCTTCTTACCGTGAGCTTCAAGCGTTTGCACAGTTTGCTTCTGACCTTGATGAACACAGTAGAAATCAACTTGAGCGTGGAGCGAGAATGGTTGAAGTACTTAAACAAGGACCATACTCTCCTGTTCCTGTAGAGAAGCAAGTTGTTATTATTTTTGCAGGAAACAAAGGTTATCTAGATGCAATTCCTGTATCAGCAGTAACCAAGTTCGAAGCAGAGTTGATGCCATTTATGGAAGCAAAACATGCAGATATCTTAGAGAGTATTAGAAACGAGAAGAAGATTACTGACGAGACAGAGAAAGCACTCATTAAAGCACTTGACGATTTTAGCGAATCATTTTCAGTGTAAAAAGGCTAAACTATGGCTAATTTAAAAGATATAAAGCGTAAGATTGCGAGTGTCAAAGGTACTCAAAAGACCACGCGTGCAATGAAACTTGTTTCATCTGCGAAGCTTAAAAGGGCTGAAGAGGTTGCAAAACGCTCTAAAGTTTATGCTTCGAAACTTACTGAGCTGCTCAATGAGATTGCTCAGAAGATGGTACAAAACAATGCTGATGGGATTGATAATATTTTCTTTAAAGAGAACAAAAATCCTAAAGTGGTTGATATTGTATTTGTCTCTGCGGACAAAGGGCTTTGTGGTGGATTTAACTATCAGACCATTAAGCGAACGAGTAAGTTGATTAAAGAGTTTGAAGCCGCGGGTGCTAAAGTCCGACTGAGTGGTATTGGTAAAAAAGGTATTGCCTATTATCGATACAACAAAGTTGAGATGCTCAACGAGATAGAAGATATGAGTGCGGCTCCTGAATATGGTAAAGCAGCAGCGTTTATCTCTACTTTGGTTGAGGATTATGTTCAAGGTAAAACCGATAAGATTATCTTGATTCATAATGGATATGTCAACATGATTACACAGGAGATTATAGAGCAACAGCTTCTTCCTGTAGATACCAGTGCCTTAGACCTTAATAGTGTGTCACTCTCTGAGCTTGATGTTGAGCCTGATGATGACGATACACTAATGGATACATTGGTAAGAAAGTATGTTGACTATTCTATGTATTATGCACTGCTTAACTCTTTAGCAGGAGAACACAGTGCACGAATGCAAGCAATGGATGCAGCAACTAAAAATGCAGGTGAGATGGTAAATAAACTTACCGTTGCCTATAACAAAGCAAGACAAGAAGCGATTACGACTGAGCTCATTGAGATCATCAGTGGTATGGAATCATTGAAATAAGAAGAGGAGAATAGATATAATGACAGGTAAAGTAGTACAAGTACTTGGACCAGTTGTTGATGTTGATTTTGACGGGTATCTTCCTGCAATCAACGAAGCACTGGAGACGACAATTAAGTTAGAGAATGGTGACCAAAGATTGGTTCTTGAGGTTGCAGCACAACTTGGTGATGGACGTGTAAGAACCATTGCAATGGACATGAGTGAAGGTCTAGTACGTGGTCAAGAGGTAAAAGCAACAGGTGATTCTATTAAAGTTCCTGTAGGTGAAGAGGTTCTTGGACGTATCTTTAACGTTGTAGGTGACACCGTTGATGATGGTGGAGAGTTTACTTGTAAAGAGTATCGATCAATCCATAGAGACCCACCACCATTTGAAGAGCAAAGTACTAAAACAGAAGTTTTTGAGACAGGTATCAAAGTTGTTGACCTTTTGGCTCCTTATAACAAAGGGGGTAAAGTTGGACTCTTTGGTGGGGCTGGTGTTGGTAAAACCGTTATTATTATGGAACTTATTAACAACGTGGCAATGAAACACTCAGGGTACTCTGTATTTGCTGGTGTTGGTGAGCGAACCCGTGAAGGAAATGACCTCTACTTCGAAATGGAAGAGTCTAACGTATTGGATAAAGTTGCACTGTGCTACGGACAGATGAGTGAACCCCCAGGAGCACGTAACCGAATTGCGTTGACTGGACTTACCATGGCAGAGTACTTCCGTGATGAGATGGGTCTTGATGTATTGATGTTTATTGATAACATCTTTAGATTTGCTCAATCAGGTTCTGAGATGTCAGCACTACTTGGACGGATTCCTTCAGCGGTTGGATATCAGCCAACACTCTCAAGTGAAATGGGTAAACTCCAAGAGCGAATTACATCAACAACTAAAGGTTCTATTACTTCTGTTCAAGCGGTATATGTACCTGCAGATGACTTGACAGACCCCGCACCAGCTTCTGTATTTGCTCACTTGGATGCAACGACTGTACTTAACCGAAGTATTGCAGAAAAAGGGATCTATCCTGCGGTTGATCCACTTGACTCTACTTCAAGAATGCTTGATCCTTCAATTATTGGTGAAGAGCACTACAACATTGCTCGTGGTGTACAATCTATTCTTCAGAAGTATAAGGATCTTCAAGATATTATTGCAATTCTTGGTATGGATGAGCTTAGTGAAGAGGATAAAAATACTGTTGAGCGTGCAAGAAAGATTGAGAAGTTCCTCTCTCAACCATTCCACGTTGCAGAAGTATTTACAGGAAGCCCTGGTGTTTATGTAGAGCTTGCTGATACCTTAGCAGGATTTAAAGGTCTTATCGAAGGTAAGTATGACGACTTGAATGAAGCAGCATTCTATATGGTTGGAAGTATAGACGAGGCGATTGCTAAGAACGAGAAGATTTTAGCGAAGTCTAAGTAACCCAAGGAGTCTCTAATGGAACTCATGAAACTTGAGATTGTGACACCTTTGGGTGTCATTTTCGACGATGAAATCAAGCAGGTTACCATTCCTGGTAGTGAAGGAGAGTTTGGAGTCTTAGCAGGTCACGCTGCTTTGGTCTCACTTCTTGATACTGGAGTAATGGTAATCGAAACCAAAGATGGCAAAGAGATCTCTGTTGCGGTTAATGGTGGCTATGTCAAAGTAGAAGAGAAAAAGACTCTCTGTGTGGTAGATGGTGCGGTGGCACTTAACGCAGAGGACTCTAACCTCTCTACAGCACTGGCAGAAGCCAAAGAGCTACTCTCTAAAGCAGGTGATTCAAGCATGGCAATTGCTTCTGCTATGAGTAAAATCGATAGCTTAAGTAAATAAGTATCGCTTTTTTAATGATCCTAGAGCTTTTCTAGGATCATTTTTTTTCTTCTTCTAAAATCACATTTACACTACATTCTGCTTCTTTTTACCTAAAAAATAGAGTCCAAAAAAAAAATGATATTTCCTTTTGTTTAAAAAAACAGTTTAAGTATGAATTTTTATAGATTTTCTTTATTTTGCTTTAGGAATCATGCTAAGATTATTACTGTTTTGAATCTTTTTAAAATAAATTTTATGAAATAGGAGGAAAGAATGAAGAAACATTTTCTATGTGTTGGATTAATTAGTTTATTGCTTAATGGTTGTGGAGGAGGTGGTGGTACCACTGAAGATGCTTCATCTTCACCCGAAGAGTCAGCAGTAACAACGGTTACACCACCAGCAGAAGAGACTACCATAGCGGGTAGTACTCCCGTGGAAGATATGCCACAAGTGATTAACGACTTAGAAGAGAATATAACTGACGAGAATCAGACAGTAGTTTGGAGTGGTTCGACAACAACGACCACTGTTAATACAGCATCAGGTGAAGCTCCCGCAAATAAAGGTCCATTTAAAAAAGGATCCATTGTTACAGCATATAAACTTGAAGATAATGGATCCCGTTCAACTCAAAGTTTATCAACCGAAACTATTGATGATAGGGGTACTTTTAGTATTGCTATACCTTGGACAGGTTTAACAGAATTTAATGTTCAAGGAGAGTATCTTAATGAGGTAACAGGTATCTATATGGGGGGTGGTGATCTCTCTGCGGTTGTAGATATGAAGATTGGATCAAGTAATAATATTGGAATTAATCTATTTACACACATGGCAGCAGAGATGATAAAGCAGAAAATGGCTTTGGCTGATGCTAATGGAAGTACCATCTCTCCTGCCACATTAAAGTCAGAAGCAACAGAAACTATTGCTGAGCAATTTAATCTAAAATTAGATGGTGTATCTTTAGAAGAGCTTGATGTTACGAGTCAAAAGCATCCTGCGAATATACAACTTCTTCAGGTATCCGCAGCATTAATGAGTACCAATGATCCTACCGCAACATTAAATAGTATCACTCAAGATATTCGAGAAGATGCAACAATAGACGAAGAGGGAGAAGCAGTTATTGCGGATCTTCAAGAGGAGATGAAAAATTTAGATCTTGATACGATCGAAGCCAACATTGAAGAACATGTATCAGGTGCCGAGGCACCTGTAGATATTAATGTGCTCGAAGGAACACTTTCATGGGAGAGTAATATAAGTTTTGGGATGATTACAGATGCCTCTTTAGATACCAATTATAGCTCTCCTATGGTAACGGTTAGTGGTGTTATTGGAGAATCTGCACCAATATCTATTGAGGGTGGTGAATTCAAAGTAAACGACTTAAGTGGTGTTACGTCTGTTAGTAATGGCGATAAAGTTGAAATTATGACCACTTCATCCTCATCTTACAGTACTACGGTAGAGGCACTTTTAACAATTGGAGGTAAGAAGTTGCCCTTTATGGTAACCACACAATCAAACCCTGATATAAATGATACCGTACCTAACGTGTTTAGTTTTGGCTTTAAAAAAGATGTTATACCAGAAAGTGAAGTTGCTTCTAACCCTGTAATTATCACGGGTATTAATTATCCTACACCTATTTCGATTGATAATGGAAGCTTGGAAATAAATGGGCAAACTGATAATATTACGACTGTTAATAATGGCGATAGTGTGGTTGTAAAGCTTACCGCAGGAGCTAAAGGTGAGATCAAAAAAGCAACCGTTACTATTGGTGGTATTGAAGGAAAGTTTGTGGTTGTTTCTGAAGTAGCAGATAAAAATCCTGAAATTTCAGGAACTTTAGGCTCTTTCTTGGACGAGGATCTTAATGTTACAGTTACCTCTGATGCGATTGTTGTCTCAGGAATTAATGTAGATCTTCCCATTAGTGTAACCGATGGTGCAATAGTATCTACCAATACGGCGAATGCCAATAGTGAAACCCTAGTACGGGTAAGTATGGTCACACCAAATGAGTATGCTACAAAAAAGACGGTGACGTTGTATATTGGTGATGTGGCTATCCCTTTTACTGTTAAAACCAAATCAAATCCAGCCATACCAGATAGCTCTCCTGAACCATTTTCTTTATCAACAGTGATTACTCAAACTGCAGGAGTAGTGGTTAAAAGTGAAGAAATTACAGTTAGTGGAATTAATCTTGCTGTACCAATTAGTGTTACAGGTGCAACGTATGAGATTAATGGGACAGCATCTAATCTTGCAACTGTTACCAATGGGGATAAGATAAGATTGGTTGTAACGTCACCTGATTATGGTGTAATATCTAGTGCAACATTACGCATTGGAGATCAAAGTGCAACCTTTAGTGTTAAGACAGAAAAAGACGATCAACCTGATTTCGTTGCTTTTAAAGAGAATTCTAAGGCTGTTAAAGGTTCTATAACTGAATCGAATATAGTTACTATTCGTGGCATTAATGTTCCTTTACCCGTTAGTATAGAAGGAGGAGAGTATAGCATTGATGGTGGAGCATACACCAGTGAAGTAGGAATCATTGAGAATAATCAAACAGTACAGGTACGTTTAACAAATGCTTGGACACCATTGACAACTACGGTGGCTCGTCTTAAGGTTGGAAGCATGAGTCTGCCCTTTTTCTCTACAACGTATCCTAGCGTTTTAAAATCATTGGATACTGTGGTGAGAGATGAAGATAGTACACCTATTACTATAGAATTAAATGCTACAAACAGTATGGATTTACGTTATACAGCTACTCCTGCAGATGCATCGATGATTGATGTCGAGGTTGTTGAGAATTTTTTAATTGTAACACCTAAGGAAGATGCTTTTGGTGAGACCAATATTACAATCAGTGCTTTAGATGGTCAAGAGGTGGTTGAGACATCAAATTTAAATATTGTATTAAAACCAATTAATGATGCACCAGAATGGGATTTTAGAGTTCCCCCAGCGATTGTTCTTGAAGGTATGATGGAGGATGATGATCCAACCCTGTTGGTATTAAGTGCAACAGATGCAGATGGCGACAGTTTAACCTATTCTGCGACTACTTTAGATCCCTCTTTGGTTCAGCTTAGTGTATCAGATACCAATCTAACCGTAACACCTCAGCCCAATGCATTTGGAGAGACAGAGATTCTCTTGATGGTTTCAGATGGTATAGAAGAGATTAATATGACGGTTCCTATTGCTATTGAGTCTGTCAATGATCTTCCTGTTGCTCATCCCATAGCGGTTACAACACCTGAAGATACACCTGTAGAGATTATTTTAGATGTAACAGATATTGAAGGGGATAGTCTACAGTATGGTTTTTATGAGTATCCAGAATATGGTGATATTAGTCTAGATGAGAATCGGGTTATTTATACACCTGCAGAGGATTTTGTAGGAGAAGATAGTTTTAGTTATGCTTCTTATGATGGTTATGCTGAGTCCAATATTGCTACAGTTACTATTACTGTAACTCCAGAGAATGATGCACCTAAAATTTTTGGTATACCCGAGACAAGAGCCACAGTAGGAATGAAGTATCAATTTACACCTATGGTGGATGATCCTGATGTAGGTACAACGTTGACCTTTAGTATTAGTGGTAAACCTGATTGGTTAACATTTGATCCTTTAACAGGGGCACTTAGTGGTACTCCGATGTTTTTGGATATTGGTGTGACAGATCCCATTACCATTAGTGTAAGTGACGAGATTAATACCACGACGTTAGAGAGTTTTGAAATCAATGTCTCTGATATGCCACCTCCAGCTATGGATTTATCCTTACCTCTAGAGCTTTATAGTGGGTTGGTAAAAGATGATAATGGAATCTACCATTATAGTGAAATTTCTGCTACTGAAGAGAGTATGCTTTATGTTATGAATTATGATTTAAACGCAAGTAATGAGTTTGAACTCAATACACAAGGAGGCTATTTTTTAAGTAGTAATGGATGGGTTGCTGAGCGTGATGGATTAGAGTTTCAATTGAGTGAGGATAAATATATTGATCTCTTGGATCGAGATGAGCGAATCTTGATTATTGATGAGATTGATCTTTCTGGTGGAAGTATTAGTGTAGCAGACTTAACCGTAAGTATGCCTGATGGTGCGATGAGATATAGTACTAATATCCGAACTTATGGAGAGAATCACTATCTCTATAATCCTTTGGGTGATGGCAGTTATACTTCATTAGACTCCTTTATTGCTGACTATTGTGATCAGAAAATTATTGTAAATTCATTAGATGGTGAATATGGATTAATTATGAGAGGATGTGCTGAAGGAAATACAACGGGAGATTTAGATGAGGTCTATAGTGATGGTAGTCCATATATGGATTACGCAGGTTCATGGGAGATTAAAGAGATCAATAATGAAGAGATTCTAGTTATCTCTCCATCTTTAGAGATTGCTACAAAGTATGTAACGAATAATAATGAAAGCCCTCTCTTTGGTGAATATAACGCTCAAGTATGGAGTGGTGTAGCACGAGAGGATAATGGTTTCCCTGTAACACCATTTATGTATAACAGTATTGCCATGGAGGCAATGAAAAGTGCTGCGACAGAAGAGTAGTATTCTTTTTGGATGATAATGGATAAGGAGCATGTTATAAGTTTCTACAGAGAACAAATATGATACCATTCTTGGTATTGTATTTTTAAAAAAGGAAACCAATTAGCATGCCGATTATCCACCATAAGGAGTTGCCGTAATGGGACTCCTTAATATTCTTCAAACCTATATTGATAAAAGCTCATTTATTACTATTTTTGTACTCTCCTTGCTCTCTCTGTATCTTATTATTGCTCTTTGGATTTTTATCTATCGTTATTTTTCATTAAATAGTAGAATTAGTATCGAGACACGATCTTTAAATCGGCTCTATATGGGACGGAGTAAAACTGTCTCTGAGGACTCACTGCTGTTTACTTTTTTAAATAAGGTCTTAATCCCAAACAAAGCGATCTTCTCTGCAGGGATTAACAGTGCAATAAAGAGTGCAACTTCTGGTTTGACAGGACTCTCTATTATTGCTTCAACCTCTCCATTTATTGGACTTTTTGGAACGGTGGTTGCAATTTTAGAGACCTTCTCTTCTTTGGGAACGCAAAAGGGCTCTTCGATTGCGATTGTAGCTCCTGCAATCTCGGAAGCATTGGTAGCAACGGCTGCAGGGATTGCTGTGGCAACGTTTGCTTATACTTTTCACCTTTTGCTCAAGCGTAAAGCGTATGAGTTGCATCTTCTTCTAGAGAGTCAAGCCGATCTGATTCTCTCTCAAAAGGCATAAGTGATGTATCAGTGGGATGAGAACCCTGATCTTAACATTACACCACTTATTGATGTAATGCTAGTATTGATGGCAATTTTTATGATTACCATTCCTGTAATGCAGTATCAGGAGCAGATCGAGCTCCCCGAGGGGAGTCACTCGCTAAAAGCCAGTGATGAGAAGGTAATTACAGTCGAGATTGATAAGGATTTAAAGATTCACTACGCAGGTGAGCAATACACTTTAGAGGAGTTCCCTGATACCTTTCGGATGAAAACCGCAGAGGCAGATAAGTCAAAAGCGATCTATATCAATGCGGATAAGAGCATTGCGTATGAGTATGTGATTTTGATTTTAAAGGTGGTTAAACAGAGTGGATTTAAGAAAGCATCTCTGTTGACGCTTTAAGGTCATACATGGTAAATCTCTTAAAAATTCTCTCTGCTATTATTGCGATTCTTATCTATTTTTTGATTTTGCTGGTGGTACTTTATGCCTATAATCGACATGCACAAAAAGCAAAACACTATGTCGAGAAAAACAGCAATCGTGTAACGGTGACACTGGTTAATAGTGATGTGACAGTTTTAAATCGTAGCGATAAAGAGAATAAGCCCAAGTCCATTAAATTGCCCCATGTTGTTACTCCTCACCCTGTAAAATCATCCTTAACTCCGACTAAGCCTTTAGAGCGGCATACCCTTCCTAAAAAAAGTAAAACTATAAAACAAGAGTTGGATAAAAAACGTGAAGAGGCTCAAAAAGTCAAAGAGGAGCTATTAGCCAAAAAACGAGCTAAAGAGGCAAGAGCAAGAGCAGAAGCCAAAAGAAGAGCCAAAGAAGCCAAGGCAAAAGAGGAAGCTAAAAGAAGAGCCAAAGAGGCCAAGGCAAAAGAGGAAGCTAAAAGAAGAGCCAAAGAGGCCAAGGCAAAAGAGGAAGCTAAAAGAAGAGCCAAAGAGGCCAAGGCAAAAGAAGAAGCCAAAAGAAGAGCCAAAGAGGCCAAGGCAAGAGAAGAAGCCAAAAGAAGAGCCAAAGAGGCCAAGGCAAGAGAAGAAGCCAAAAGAAGAGCCAAAGAGGCTAAGGCAAAAGAGGAAGCTAAAAGAAGAGCCAAAGAAGCCAAGGCAAAAGAGGAAGCCAAAAAAAGAGCCAAAGAGGCCAAGGCAAGAGAAGAAGCCAAAGCAAGAGAAGAGCGTGCCAAGAAAAAGCGTCAAGAGCAGGAACGACGTGAGCGAGCCAACCTTTTTGATGGGCTCAAGCTCCCTTCTACAACGCCTCCTAAAAATCAAGTTCATCATCGCTCTAGTGCGATGGATCGCATTGCCAATACACAACAGCATGGATCACCCTCGGATAAAAATAGAGATAAAGGGGTTGTTGATGCTTATCGTGCCAAGGTAGAGAAGCAGTTACGAAATTGGTCAGCTCAGAGTGAGTACAAAGGGCACAGTGCAACCATTAAATTAATCATCTATCGAAGTGGCGACTTTAGATATACCATTCTTCGTTCATCAAGCCCTGCTTTAACCCAAGGGTTAAAAGCGTTTTTAAATCGACTTAAACGTATGGGAGGATTGGGTCGGCATCACGCGGCACACCCTTATGAGTTTAATGTTACATTTAAGGCAAGATAATATAACCTTATGAAGGTTATGTTACCATTACATCAAACTTTTATAAAGGAAAGCCATGCGTGTTGTACTGTTTGTTCTATTTTTTAGCCTGCATCTGATGGGGGTAGATGCGGTATTTACTATTGAAAAAGATGTCTCTTCTAAGACCTCTCTTTCACTTATTGAAGATGCTTCTACGGCTCGATCGGATAAGTATCATCAAGAGATGTTTACTCTGCTTGTTAATGATCTTAAAATGAGTGGGCATTTTATGGTCGATGAGAAGCATCGATTAGGGAGCTTTGAAGAAGATCAGCTGTTGCCACCAGAGCTTCATGATCGAGAGTATGTTTTAAAGTATCGCTATGACCCTTCAGGAACCAAGTTAGATATTAAGCTTATTACAGTAGCCGATAACAGTATCTTTTTTCAAAAGGGGTACTCCATTAATGTACCTTCTCGTTATCCATTTTTAGCACATAATGCAATCGTTGATATCAATCAAGCATTGGGCTATGATGATATCTCGTGGATGAAACGGGATATCATCTTTTCTAAATATATCGCTTCACGGCAGAGTGAGATTTGGGTTGCTGATTATACTTTACATTTTGCGAGTAAGATTATTCGTGGTGGGTTGAATCTCTTTCCTAAGTGGGCAAATCAAGAGCAGAGTGCTTTTTACTACACTTCATACAACGACTACTTACCCTCACTCTATCGGGTAGACATGCAAACGGGTGCACGAAAAAAGGTACTCTCTTCAGAGGGGATGTTGGTCTGTTCAGATGTTAGTCATGATGGGGAGCGACTTCTTTTGACCATGGCACCATTGGGGCAACCTGATATTTATGAGTATAATGTGCAAACGGGAAAAAAGAGACGTTTAACCAAATACAGTGGTATTGATGTCAATGGAAAATATCTAGGAGATGAGAGTCAGATTGCACTGGTCTCGGATCGGACAGGGCATGCCAATATTTATACAATGTTTATTGGCTCTAGCGGAGTAGAGTTAGCAGCACACTATGGTACCAATAACAGTTCTTGCGATGCTTTCGATGAGTATCTGCTCTATTCTGTACGAGAGGGCAAATCAACCAATATCTATCTTGGAGGGGTAGAGAGTTCGTATGTCCGACCACTTACAAGTAATGGAGTGAATGTGCTTCCACGTTTTTCAAATGATGGAAAGGTGATTCTCTATATCAAAAAAATCTCTTCAGGAAATAAGATTGGTTATATGAATCTAGCAACCAATCAGAATAAACTCTACCCCATGCAAGGGGGGCAGATTCAGTCGATTGATTGGTAATAAGATTTAATTTTTATGTGGTATAATCATTAGTAATCAATCATAAAAAAGGAAAATCATGAGAAGAGAATTTATCTTAGGTGTTATTGCCCTCTCACTATTTGTTGGCTGTGCTTCTAAAAAGGTAGATACCATTGGCATTAGTGGCGATGGTAGCAGTATGGCATCATCAGGGGGTGGTGCTACAGGTACCCAGATTAATCGGTATGAAAATGTTGATCCCTATGGTCAAGCGGGAGAGTATGGAAGTAGGGACTATACTCAAAACAGTGGTTATGGAGAGATCAATGAGGGAATTCAGAAGATCTATTTTGAGGTTGATCAATATCTAATAACACCAGATAAACTTCCAGTGGTTATCCATGATGCTAAAATTCTAAAAGAGGCGACACGCGCAGGTGCTCGTGTCAAGATAGAGGGGCACTGTGATGCAACAGGGAGTGATGAGTATAATTATGCCTTGGGACTCAAGCGGGCAAAGTCGGCAAAAGATGCCATTGTGGTACGGGGGGTTAACCCTAAGCTCATTAGCATGGTTAGTATGGGAGAGAGTGCTCCTGCTTGTACTCGAGACTTCTCTGCAGAGTGTCTAGCCAAGAATAGACGGGTTGAGTTTAAGGTGGTAGAGTAGTCCAATGAAAAAGGTAGTTCTACTAACCACATGGGTAGGAATAAGTTTCTCTCTTTTGCATGCTTATGAACCTTCTGTCTATGGTGCAGGCGATATTGATAGCGATCAGCCTTATGGCTTAACAGCAACCGAAAAAAATGTTCTTTCTAACCGTCAACAGATACAGGTGCTTAACAATCGTGTGCTTGAACAACAACATCGTATTGATGGATTGACTACCATTATAGAGGGTTTAAATAAACAGATTTTTGAGTTAAAAGAGCGTTTAGCTTATGTTGAAAAAAACAGTAAAGATGATAATAAAACTTATGCGTTACTCATGAGTTTAGGGGAGATGATCGATCAGATTAATAACAATTATGTTAGTCAAGAGGATCTGCGTATAGCACTTGGTGGTACTGCTACGCATCAGGTTCCTGCAATTGGTTCACGTATTGCACCAACAAAAGCACCAACGGCACCAACACAAGATATGTCAGAGGTCTACAGGGAGGGGGTAAAACTCTTTTCTCGAAAAAGTTACTATGCCGCACGAGAACGCTTTGAGATGACTTTAGAGCATAACTACAAGCCTGCATCGAGTAATTTTTATCTGGGTGAAGTGGCATACCATACGGGAGATTATCAAGATGCCATTGCATTTTATAAAAAGAGTGCATCGCTTTATGATCAAGCAAGTTATATGAAGTTGCTCTATCTGCATACGGCAATTTCACTCAAGAAAATTGGTGAAACTGAACAAGCAAAAGGCTTCTTTAAGTATGTGATCGATCACTATCCCAATACCAAAGCGGCTGCTATTGCACAACAAAATTTGTAGTTTTTTATAATATTTTTTCACGTCAAAATTCAGTGGCTATAAAGTTTGCTTCGATATCATGGTGGAAAATTTTAACGAGGAGATTTTATGAAAATCGCAAGTGAAAACAGTGTCGTAGGCATTGAGTACGAAGTAAAAGAGGCTGGATCAAGTGAAGTAGTAGACAGTAATAAAGGGACAGGTAAACCTTTGGAGTTTATTACAGGTAAAGGTCATATTATTCCAGGTCTTGAGAAAGCATTAGAGGGAATGAGTGCAGGAGAGAGCAGTGATGTATTGGTAAAAGCCGCAGATGCTTATGGAGAGTATGATCCTCAAGCAATTCAGACACTTCCTATTGAGCAGTTTGAAGGTGTTGAGTTAAAAGAGGGATTAACTCTTTATGGTCAAGGTGAAGGGGGTCAAACCATTCAAGTAACTGTAAAAAGCTTTAATGACAAAGAGGTAACTGTAGATTTTAATCACCCATTAGCAGGTAAAGATTTAATGTTCTCTGTAGATGTGGTCTCTGCACGCGAAGCAACTCCTGATGAAGCAGCTTCAGGTCAAGTTGGTGGACACAGTCATGAAGGTGGTTGTTGTGGTGGAGGACACTGCGATAGCTAATTGATCAGGAGTAGAGCGACACTTTAAGGTGTCGTCTCTATTTTGTTCTCTTTCACGTTAGAAGGGGAGTCATAATGTTTGATAAATCGGTCAAGATAATCTCGAATTCTTGTTTTAATCTCAGACTCTTCCATCTGTGCATTCCACTCTTCTAGTTTGTCAAAACTCCAGTTTTCAAACTGAAAATCCTTATGTTTCTCTTCCCACGCTTGAATGGCTTCACTCTGATCTTCCTCTTGGGCATTTTTAAGAATATTTAACATCTCAATTTCAGTATGTGAAGAGGAGTCTTCAGAGAAATACTCCTGAGCAAGTTCTTGATACTCTGTATCATCATTATTGCTAATAAGCGAGATTTCAATATTATTAACAAGAGAAAATACCATTTTTTGTGGAGGAGTCTTTATAGATCCCTCATCAAGTTCGTTGCGGTACTTATCGATAATCTTATCGAAGTTCTCCATCGCCTCTTCATAGCTGTCTCCCATAAGCAAAAAGCTTTTTGAAAAGAGTGCGTTTTCTACTTTTTCTTCTGCAGAACTCTCAGAATAGTTAGAGAATTTATCAATGATTTCATCATAGACCTCAATGGTCTCCTCTATCTCATTTTGATAGTGTTCAAGAACATAGGCTTTGTTCATCTGTGCATTATAGAGATCTTCGAGCAGTTCAGGGTTATCACTTTTTTGAAAGCGTTGAATAATGGTATCATAGATCTCTATGGCTTCATCACTACTTGACAGGTAGGATTTCTCAAAAGAGGCTTGGGCAAACTTTTTAAGAAGTTCTATCTCTTGGCTTGATTGAAAAGTCTGGATAATATCATTATAGATCTCAATGGATCTCTCTTTATTTTCCATTTGGGCTTGATCAAATCCCGCTTTGGCATAGTAGAGAAGCAGAGGAAGCTCTTGACGTTTTTTGAAGCGTTGTTGAATAGTCTGATAGGTCTGTATGGCATCATAGGGGTTATTGAGCTGAAATCTAAAGAGAAGAGCTTTTGAAAAAGATGCTTGAGCATAGAGTCGCTCTAGAGCTAAGGAGTGTTGATCTTGAAGTGTATCAATTATCTGATTAAGAAGCTCAAGGCTCTTTTGGAAATCACCTTGATTTTTTGCCTCTAGAGCATTGTCTAAGAGTAGAACCATTTGAGACTCAAGATTATACTCTCGCTCTTTAGAGGCTTTGTTGGGAATACTCTCTTCACTCTTGTTGACTACTTTAGGCTTCTTTTGGGGTTGAGTAGGAGGATTGTTCTCTTTTTGAAGGGAGCTAGTTATCTGTTTATCCTCTTGATTCTCGAGTTGAAAATCAAGGGTAAAAATAAAAATACTTACCGCTCCCACTCCTAGAATAAGCGTCTTTATCATGGTTTTTCTCCCGTACTTCATTAAATTGTACTTTAATGATAGGGTAAGAATACTTTATCTTGCCTTTTTTTGTTAAAAAATATTATGATGTTTTTGTACCTTTGGGGAAAAAGAGAGATGTTGTTTTAATATTAAAAAACATAATGGATCTATATTCTAATCTTTTATGTTAAATTTTGATATAAAATTTATATTTTACTCTATAAACTTAAAAAAAATAATAGAAACACAGCAATTATGAAGAAAAAATTTCTTATGATTTATATACAAGCCTTATTTATATGAGTAAGGAGAAGAAAATCAAAGGAGAGAGAATGAAAAGAGAGATTGTTTCGACACTATTGGTTGCTACCTTTGCAACAGCCCTACACGCAGGTGGAGATATTGGGGGAGTAGTTGATTTTACTAACCCTGAAGAGAATATTAAAATTCCAGAGGTAAAAAAAGAGGTTGTTCGTGTTGAGCCACCAAAAGTAGTTGAGGCACCAAAAAAAGTGGAAGAGAAAAAGAGTGAATCCAACTTCTACGCAGTTCTTAAGGGTCTAAGCATTATGGGAGACAGTGCGGGAGCTCTAGAAGCAGATACAGGATATGGTGCAGGTCTTGATTTAGGATATCGATTTGGAAATGGACTGGCAACAGAGATCGATTTGAGTTTTGCCAAGAGTGATCTAAATAATGCAGCTTCTAATGAGGCATCGTTTAAGACCGCAGCTTTGAGTTTGGTCTATACCTTCCCTGTTACTGAAGCAGTAGGGCTCTTTGCCAAAGCAGGATACATGCAAGAGCAGACCAAAGTTAATGCTTTAGATATTGATGAGACCGATAGTGGACTTACCTATGGGGCAGGATTGGAGTATAAAATCAACGATACTTATGGTGTGGTTGCAGAATATGAAGGTTCAGCCATTGATGATAGCTTACGAGGCGATGCTGTCTCTTTGGGTTTAATGTATAATTTTTAAATCTTAACAATATTTGATCTATCGGCACCCCCCTCGTTATCTTTTGGGGGTGTTTTTTATCTTCTTTCACTCAATAATCTTTTAAAATGCCACTAAAGTAGCCCTTTGGGTAGCACAATCTTGATACCATTACATAAATAATTATAAAAGGATATTCGATATGAGTAAACATAAAGCAAAAATAGAGAAGGTATTTGAACACCCGACCTCTGCCAATATTGATTATAAAAAATTGATTAATGCACTAGAGCATTATGGTGTTGAGGTCAATTTAACCAAGAAGCATCATGCCAAACTAATCTATAATGGTCAAGAGTGTAGCATTCCTCTTCCACACAAAGAACCAACCTTACCTAAAGATACAGTTGTAGAGATTCGTCACTTTTTAGAGCAGGTAGGATTAACTCCAGATACCCTAGAGTAGGTTTTTTTCTTTTAAATTTCTTCCTCCTAAAGTCCCCCTTTAGGGGCAATCTCTAAGCCCAAAATGTTAAAATACCTCAAAAAGAATTGAGCATATTTTATGACCCAACAATCCTATCTACAGAAGATTCACACCCTTAAAAAATGGGCACATGCCTACTATGTTGATGATAACCCCCTTGCTACCGATGAAGAGTATGATCAACTCTATCATGAGATTCTTGCTTATGAGTCACAAAACCCAACGCATATTGCCTCCGACTCACCCACACAACGTGTAGGTGGCGTTGTAAGAGAGGAGTTTACCAAAGCCAAACACCTTCAGCCAATGTGGAGCATGGAGGATCTTTTTACCTCGGAGGAGCTTGCAGTATGGATAGATCGTGTGGTTCGACAGGTAGGAGAGGTTGCTTTTATGTGTGAACCAAAATTTGACGGTGCAAGTCTTAATCTTCTCTATAATGAAGGTCAACTGGTTCGTGCCATTACTAGAGGCGATGGTAAAGTGGGGGAAGAGGTGACGGAGAATGTGAAAACCATCCGATCTGTTCCCCTTTCGATTGCGTATCAAGGGCTTATTGAAATTCGTGGAGAGGTGGTTATTCCTAAGGCTGACTTTGAATACATTAATCAAGAGCGAGAAGCATCAGGAGAGAGCCCTTTTGCCAATCCACGTAATGCGGCGGCGGGGAGTCTGAGGCAACTAGACAGTAGTGTAACCGCAAAACGTCGTTTGGTTTTCTATCCGTGGGGTATTGGTGAAAATAGGCTAGATTATCAACGACTCTCAGAGAAGATGGCATTTATTTATGGATTGGGGTTTCTCTCGCCACCTTATCAGGTTATCTGCCATACAATAGAGGAGGTCGAAGAGTTTTATCAGCTTTTGATTGAACAAAGAGATGAGATCCCCATGGTGATGGATGGTATGGTTATTAAGGTCGATGATATTGCCAAAGAGGAGCAACTAGGTTATACAGTTAAGTTTCCTAAATGGATGGCGGCGTATAAGTTTCCTGCATTGGAAAAAGTGACCAAGGTCAATGCGATTACTTTGCAGGTAGGTCGAACAGGTGTGGTTACACCTGTTGCAGAGGTGGAGCCTGTTGCCATTGAAGGGGCAGTGATTGCACGGGCAACACTACATAACTTTGATGAGATAGAACGCAAAGGGTTGATGGTGGGGGACTGGGTGATCTTGATTCGTTCTGGTGATGTGATTCCTAAAATTACCAAGGTGCTTACGGAACGAAGAGATGGTAGTGAGCTGAGTATCTCTCGTCCTACCCACTGTCCTGTCTGTAATGCTGAACTTCTGGATGAAGGAACATTGATTAAGTGTCAAAATATGGATTGCCCCGCACGGGTACTCAATGCCGTTATTCACTTTGCCAAAAAGGGTTGTATGAATATAGATGGGTTAGGGGCAAGGATTGTGGAGATACTGCTCAAAGAGGGAAAAATCAAAGATATCTTAGGACTCTATAGATTGACTTTTGAAGATTTAGAAGGTTTAGAGGGCTTCAAGGAGCGACGTATTAATAAACTTCTCAATGCTATTGCAGCTACTCGGGGAACACCCTTAGCTCAGGTGCTTAATGCTTTGGGGATTGAGCATATTGGTGCAGTAGCAAGTCGTACCATTGCTTTGGCATTTGGTTTGAGAGTGGTAGATGCAACCCAAGAGGAGTTGGAAGCCCTCGATGGTATTGGTTCTGAGATGGCAGCCTCATTGGTTGAGTTTATGCGGGTTAATCGTGATTTTGTTTTGACTCTTTTTGATGAGATTAACCCCATCGTAGAGAAGCCAAAAACAGTTCGGGAGAATCCCTTCAAAGAGAAAAGAGTCGTACTTACAGGAACCATGAGCAGGAGTCGTAATGAGATCAAGGCAATGTTAGAGGAGCTTGGAGCCAAAGTGAGTGGTTCAGTGAGTAAAAAAACAGACTATCTTATCTATGGCTCCGATGCAGGTTCAAAGTATGATAAAGCGGTTAAGTTGGGGGTAGTAACCCTTACTGAAGATGAAATGCGAGAGATGCTATAATGGCATGAGTGAAGATAAAGGTAGAATATTATGCAGTTATTAAAATTTTTATTGGGTATTATGTTGGTTCAGTTGATTACCGTGGTATTGGTACTTCTCTCTCCTGAGACACTGGATACGGTATCCTTTTTACGTCTAGGAGCACCACTCTTTTTTATCTCTTTGATGGTGGCTTTTTGGTTTAGCTCTTTAGCGGAGCATAGTAAAAAAGATGCAATCACCAAACTCGAGAGTCACTTTGCAAAAGAGCGAGAATCCATTCTTTTAAATGCAGAAAAGAGTAAACGAGAAGTCGAAAAAGAGGCACAAAGAGAGATTGCTAATGAGGCGAAAGTAACGCATGCTAAGGCAAACTTTAAAGTGGGTGCTGCTTTTGCAGGAGTCTTGGGGGTTGGTGCACTCTTTGTGTTTGCACAGATGATTACCGTGGGACTCTTGGTTATGAGTGCAACAGGGGGAGCCATTGGTGGATACTATTATCGTGGTAAACGTATTGCTCAGCGAAGAGAGAATCTTCCTGAGCTAGAAGTAATTGATACCAAAGTAATTGAGGCTAAGCCCAAAGAGGCTTAGTCAACCAAAAAGTTTTTATTGTTCTTATAGATCTGTCGGTAGCTCTCTTTAATATCGCTTAGGGATTTAACCAGCGAAGGGTCTGCCTGACAGTTCTCATCTACTTTATTCCAGATAATTGCCCGTTGACCATAAGCAATGTCTTGAATGGTTTCTAGCTGAAGACCATCAAATTTGATCTCGATGTTTTCAAGCTCTTTGGTGTTGACATCATCCTCTTTAACTTTATTAACAAATCGTTTTTTATAACGATTGTAGTGAAAAATACCAAGGTAGCCTGTAGAGGGGTGCTCTCCAATACGTCGGACATAGTAGTATCCAAAATCGTCATCATCGAGTTTTTCAATAATCATCATTGCTTTATCGATATTGGTATTACGTTCCACACCTTTATCTAAAATATAGGTACCTTGGATCTGTGGAATCTCGACATCTTTAATATCTTCGATGGGTTGGGCAGTTTTGGGGGGGATGATCTGTGTCTGTACGGTTGTGTATTGGATAACCTCTTTGGGTTGAACCACCATTTCCGAGGAAGAAGAGAGACCACGGATAACCCGTTCGGCTGCAATACTTTGAGGATCCGTCTGAACAGCTTCAATGACCACAGGAGTGGTAGGCTCTTCACTTTTGATGTAGGATGGATTGTCTTGAAAAGCAGAAGGGATAATAATATCAGGGTCAGAAGGAAGCGGAAGTCGTTTTTCGATATAAGTAATAGAGGCTTCCTCTATGGGAGGAGAAGAGTCAAGCTCCTCTTGAGATTGAATGTATGACGTTTCAACGAAGGACGCATCTTGAAGCTCTTGGGTAGCAAAGAGTGTCAAGGGAAGAAAAAATAAAAAGGAAATATTACGCATATAAGCTCCTAAAGTTTTGAATAGTTTATAGTAAAAAGAATAACAATTCATAAATGGAATTTTATTCTTTGCTTAAAGGTGAACAATAGTTGTTCCCAAGTTTCCTTTCTTCCCATGAAAGGATTGAAGTTTTGGGTAGTTTTTGAGATAGTCAATAATAACTTTCTTGAGTACTCCTGTTCCTGTTCCATGAATAATTTCGACTTCGGAGAAGCCATTAACCAACGCATCAGAGAGAAAGCGATCGAGTTTATCAATTGCCTCGTCAGCAAAGCATCCTAGTAGTTTGATCGATACCGCACCGCGTCCTGATTTCTCAACATGTACCTTGGTTTTTGGTTTTTTCTGAAGTTGTGGTGTTGAGCTAATGGTTTTAAGTTGATCCAAGGGAACCCGCATCTTGAGTCCTTCAACCTCAATGGTTGCCTCTTTCCCTCGAATCGAGAGGAGTTCACCTTTTGAGCTTCGGTATTTGACTCGATCACCCACTTTGGGGAGGATTTTTTGGGGTTGTTGTGCTTTTTTTGCCTCCTTGGATCGCTCTTTGTGTTTATGTGCTTGGTTCATAAGTCGTCGTCCTTCTGTCGACTCTTTAACTTTAATCGCTTCAAGTGCTCGTTTGGTAGCGGCATTGTAGCGGTTTTCTAGAGTTGCGATCGCTTTTCGGTGCTGTTCATTGAGCTTAAACTCAATATTCTCAAGGTGCTCTTTTTTGCGTTCGACCGCTTTGAGCTCCTCTTCAATTTTGGCAAGTTTTAGTCGCATCTCTCGCTCTAGGGTGGTGGATTTCTCAATCAGTTCATTGAGGTTCTCTTTATCCTCCCCATAAAGTATTTTGGCTTTTTGAACAATATGCTCAGGTACACCATAGCGTTGGGCGGTCTCAAATGCGTAACTTTTTCCAATGCTTCCTTGTAAAAAGGTATAGGTAGGTTCACGTCGCTCTTCATCATAAAGGGCAGCAATAAGTTCCACATCATCATCTCCACTCATCAGTGAAGCAAGCCGTTTATGGTGGGTGGTTACCACAAAGGTAATGTCTCGCTTTTTAAGCTCTTCAAGCATCACCCGAAAGAGTGATGCTGCCTCGTCTGAGTCGGTTCCAAGCTCAATCTCGTCGACCCCAACAATGGCATTTTCCTCTTTGAAGAGTTTAGAGAACTCCACCATTCGTCCTGCAAAGGTAGAGATATCATTTTTGACCGACTGAGGATCGTCGATAACCGCTTCGATGCGTTTAAAGTGTCCCACTTCGGTATGTTCGGCATTGCACTGAAATGGAAGGAGATTTTTACTCATGTAGACAGCAGAAAGAAGCGATTTGAGTAGCATGGTCTTCCCTCCTGCATTGACCCCCGTTATTAACATAACCGACTTTTCAAGTGTAATGGTAATGGGTTTGGGATTTTCAATGGCAGGGTGGGCAAACTCACTAAGTTTTACCACCTTGCGAGAGGAGGGGAGAATAAAGTTATAATCATGGGCTTTGGCAAACATTACACGGGCTTGGTAGTGATCAAAGCGATCATACTCACGGTTGATAAACCGCATAAACAAAAAGTGTTTGCTAAAGATTGCCGAGAAGTTTTGACAGTAGCGGTAGATCACCTCTTCTCGACGGCTGAGCAGGGCGGACTCTTTCTCTTTGAGGTGGGTGATTGATTGAGGAAGAATATAGAAAAAACCTGCTGAACTTCGTCCGACAACGGTCGCTTTAATGACTTTATTAAAGCCTCCTCGAACCATAAGTGTCTCTTCTCCATTTAAAAAGTGAATTTGGCTATCGACAAGGTACTCTTTGAGTGTTGAGGAGTGGGCGAGTCGATAGAGTTTCTCTTTGAGCTCATTGCGGTTCTGTTTGAGGGCTTGGTCAATCTCATAGAGTTCTGGTTCACGCTCGGGGTTGATGTCTCCTTCATCGGTAAAGTAGAGCAAGATATCGCTGATCTCTTCGGGGGTGTTGATCCCATGGATCCATCGATTGAGTGGTTCAGGAAGGGTGGTGGCTTTAAGGGTATTAAAGTAGCCTACTATGGTAACAAACGCATAGAGATCTTCAAGGCTTAAAACACCCTGTTTTTTGATCCGCCAGAGGGCTTGATCGAGGTTGGGTACACTCTTGATGGGTGGAAACTCCACATTTGAGAGGGCTTGTATGTAGCGATGGTGTTGGTTGATGTCTCCTTGCATCTCAATGGGTTTTTCGCGGGCATAAAAGCTCTTGAACTGCTGTATAAAGTGATCTAAATCTAATTTTTCAATAATGGTTTTCATTGACTGCTGACTCTTTTTAAGATAATTTTCAAAACGCTGATTGTGGTGATTGGTAGGATAAAGCCCGTATATTTAAGTGTGCGTTGTCTCATGGATGCCTTAGAGTTGATATTTTTGTGTAATTGTATCATATCAAAAATGATATAATCCATCTTTATCATCATCAAGGAGAGAATATGAACTATCAAATCATTTTAGAAGAGATTTATGCCGAGATTACCCCTGAACTTTCACGTGGGAAGGTGGCAGATTACATTCCTGCATTAGCAGAGGTTGACCCCAATCAGTTTGCCATGACTTTAACGTTAAAAGATGGTCAACAGTTCTCTGTTGGGGCGTATGAGGAGAACTTCTCGATTCAGAGTATCTCTAAGGTTTTAGCATTCTCTTTGGCGATTGATATCTATTCAAAATCACTCTATAAGCGGGTTGGGGTAGAGCCTTCGGGTAATCCCTTTAACTCACTGGTACAGTTAGAGTATGAGCAGGGGATACCCCGAAACCCTTTTATCAATGCAGGAGCCATTGTGGTGGTTGATGCCCTAATGACCCATTTTGGAGGGGATTATGGGACTTTAGAGAAGATTTTGACCTTTACCCGAGAGATTAGTGGTAATCAGAGCATTAAGTTTGATGCAAGTGTTGCAAGATCAGAGATGGAGCATGCCTCTCGTAATCTCTCTTTGGCTTATTTGATGCAGAGTTTTGGTAACTTTGAGAACGAAGTGGTAGAGGTGGTGCAGACCTACTTTAAGCAGTGTGCCATTTCGATGAATACTGCCGATCTCTCTAGATCAATGCTCTATTTGGCATTTCAAGGTGAGGATCCCATCTCTAAAAAACGCTTCTTAACCCCTTCTCAGGCAAAGCGGATTAATGCCACCATGTTAACCTGTGGTCATTATGATGCAAGTGGAGAGTTTGCTTTTCATGTGGGACTTCCTGCCAAATCGGGTGTGGGAGGGGGTATTGTTGCGGTGGTTCCTAACCTTATGGGGATTGCTGTCTGGTCACCACGACTCAATCGTTATGGAAACTCTCACGTGGGGACATTGGCACTAGAGCACTTTACCAACAAGACAGGGTTGAGTATCTTTTAGTAGAGTACTCGAGCCAGATAGAGCCCCTCGGGGGGAGCAAGGTGGTGGCTGTGGCGATGGAGGAGTTGGAGCTGTTCTTGTTGCTGTTCTAACGAGAGCCTCCCTTGCGCAACCTTCATGGCAAAGTCTACCATCATACGAACCTGTGATCGTAAAAATCCATTCGCCTCAAAGTAGATGAGGTGATAGTGATGAAGTTTTTTATAGTGGGCACGGTAGATGGTACGCACATTGGTATGGGTAGTGCTTCCTTGTTTAAGGAAGTATCCAAAGTCATGCTCTCCCTCAAAGCAGGCTAAAGAGGCTCTAAGTAGATCCTCTTCAAAAGGGGGATAGTAGGCAACATGAGGGGCTTCAAACAGAGAAGGTGGATAGGTTTTGAAAACGTAGCGATAGATGCGACGTTTTGCTCTGAAGCGAGCATGAAAATTCTCATCAACAGGGCTAATCTGTTTGATCTGAACATGTTTGAGTTTACGGTTAAGCACCAGTTTGAGTTTTTTAAGGTCTTGCCAAAAATCAGGCAGTTCAAAATCGATCACCTGTCCTGTGGCATGCACGCCCGCATCGGTACGTCCACTGCCCCGTATCTCGGATAGAATACCCACAGAGTTTAGTGCCTCTTGGAGATGAGTGGTAATGGTATAGCGGGTACTTTTTTGTTTTTGGAATCCTTTAAAGTAGGCACCATCATAGGCAATAACAGCTTTGACACGCATCTAGAAATACCTCGTTACTTTGGTATGAAAGAGCCACCATCCAAAGAGCATAATGCTCACAATTAACCCCCCCATTATCCAGAAGTTTCCACTGCTTTTAAGGGTGGTTGCCAATACATAAAAGATTACAGTGCTCGCCCCCAAGACCTGATAGGCATAATTCTTTTGGTAGCGGGGGTTAATGATTGCAAATGATGCAATAATGTAGAGCCCCATAATGGGAATAAGACTAATAAAGATAAAAAAGAGAATCCGTCGTTTCTTTTTGGGGTGGGTGGAGTATTTGATCCAGTGATCTAGAATATTGCGGTAGGTATAGTTTTTGGTATGGAGATTTTGAAAGATCTGCATCTTTTGATAGTCTACCTCTTTGAGTGCACGTGGATCAAAAGTGTACCCACTCCCCTCTAGAAGATTGAGCTCAATAGAGGAGTCTTTTGTCTCGATGGTGGCATGTTTGGCAATAAAGAGTTGATTGGAGAGTTGGCTTTGGTTCTGCTCTTTATTCAGATCTCCTTGGGTATAAATGACCACATCCTCCATGGTCTTGCCCTGTTTGTCGCGAATATAGATAAAGAAATTTCCAAACTTCTGTCCCAGTTGAGAAGGGTTCAGATTAAGTTGTGCTTCGCTAGATTTTTTGGCTTTAAAAGCTTTGTAGAGTTGGTCGGCTTGGGGCATTTTTGCCAGAGAGAGTACCAAGAGTAGCAACGAAAAGAGTAGGGCAATAATGCGTAATTGACCAATAAGTCGCTTCGATGGAATCCCCAGTGCGACAAGAGCAATGAGTTCATTTTCGTTAGAGAGCTTTAGTAAAGTGGTGGCAACAGCAATCAGAAATGAGATGGGTATGGTATAAAAGAGGATCATGGGAACGTTGTAGCTAAAGAGTTGCATCATCTCCCAGAAGTTGACCTGAAAGAGCGAGGTCAACGAGGCAAGTTTAACGATAAAAACCAGCGAGCCAATAAAAAATAGTGGCAAGAAGATGGTCAAGAATGCCTTGGTAAAGTTGATCGATAGGTATCGAGGTAGACTAACGGTTCCCACATCACTGTCCATACATCAGCCATTGACCCAGTGCCAAAAACTGCTGATCTAAAAGGTAGACAATCAGTGTCGCTATTGCTAAAAAGGGTACAAAGGGAACGGCTCGATCTTTTGCCATCAAGGAAGGGATCATCGCCAAGATTGCCGAGAGAAAGAGGGCATAAAAAAAGAGTGGAAAGCCCAAGAGAGCCCCCATGGTTCCCGCAACAATAATATCCCCTTCACCCATCGCCTCTTTGTTAAGAAAGTAGCTTAGATAGTAACGCAATAAGGTTAATCCTCCTGCTGCGAGCAGGGCATCGTGAAGGGCGGTTAATGGTTCAGGGGTGATAATGGCAAGAGCCAATGCCAAGAGGTTTAGGCTATCGGGAATCGCCATGTATTTAAAGTCGATCATCACCAGTGCTAAGAGTATTGCAAAGGTAAGAAAGATAAAAGGGAGGTACCAGACCATCCCTACCTTGAGGTAGAGCAGTACCGCCATAACACCTGTAATAAACTCAATCAGTGGATATTGCATGGCAATCTTCTCATGGCAGAAGTAGCATTCACCTTTAAGGATTAGCCATGAGAGAATGGGAATATTGTGCCAGAGTTTTAGTGGTGTTTGACAGCTCTGGCAGTGTGAGGCGGGAAAGGCAACACTCTCCCCTTTGGGAATACGATAAATAAGTACATTTAGAAAAGATCCAAAGATAATCCCAAAGAGAAAAACAGTGATAATAAAGATGATACTTTCCATTATACACCTCCAAATCGTCGGTTGCGGTGGAGATAATCTTCGATAATCTGATCGAGCTCCTCTGGGGTAAAGTCTGGCCATAGTGTAGGAGTAAAGAAGAACTCACTGTAGCTCAGTTGCCAGAGTAAAAAGTTAGAGAGTCTCTGCTCTCCACTGGTACGAATCATCAAATCAACATCGAGGTAGGGGGTATTGAGCTCTGCTCCTAAGCTCTCTTCGGTGATCGCTTCTCCTCGATTGGCTAGGCGTGTGGCAGCTTTGGCGATCTCTTCGCGAGAACCGTAATTGAGTGCAAGAATCTGTGTTACATTGGTGTGGTGAGCGGTTTGGGCTTTGATGTCGTTGATGGTCTTTTGCAGTTTGGGAGAGAACCCTTCGATGTTGCCCACCGTCTCAAATCGTGCACCAAATGCATGATAGGTCTCTAGCTCTTTTTTGAGCCATCGATCCAGCAGTTTCATTAGAAACTCCACCTCATATTTGGGGCGTTTCCAGTTTTCAGTGCTAAAGGCATAGAGCGTTAGGGTCTCTATGGTAGGGTGTTTGGCACAGTATCGTGTGATGTCTCGGATAACGTTGGCTCCTTGTTCATGACCCTTGGTGCGGATCAAACCTCGCTCTTTTGCCCATCGACCGTTACCATCCATAATGATGGCTAGGTGTTTTAAACTGTTATTACTCATTTTTTAACGATTTGCTTTCATCTAAGATTTTAAAAGATAGTGTCAGCTTGTCACCACTCCCAAGAGGAGTTGCCCCTTGAGGGGTAATAAAGGTGATCTCATTCTCTTCGGTGCCAAAGCTTTGACTATTCTTTAAAAGATTATAACATACTGCATCTATATCTTTCTTTTTAAGAATAGATTCAGCATTCTTGAATCCTTGATCGGGATCCATCTCGGCTTTAAAACCAACGGTGGTGATACCATCTTTGTTGATTGTTGTGAGAATATCGGGATTGGGGGTTAGCTCTAGGCACCATGATTCACCAATATCCTCTTTTTTGATCTTACCAACTTGGGGGAACTTGGGTCTAAAGTCAGAGACCGCCGCCGCCATAAAGAGGTAGGGACGTTTTTGAATCAGATGTGGGGCTTGTGCACTGTTCATGGTGGCATGGCTCATTTTACCTTTTTTAGCAACTCGAATGGCATCAACGGTATACTCAAGCATCTCATTGGCACTCTCTACATCAAGCAGATAGATATCGCTTGGAAGATCTTGATGACTTTGGGTGGTAATCAAGCAGACATCTGCACCTCGAAGGTAGAGTGCCGTGGCTAGAGCATTGGCCATCTTACCAGAAGAGAAGTTAGAAAGGTAACGAACCTCATCGATCTTTTCTCGGGTTCCTCCACCTGTAACCACCACGCGTCGGTCTTCCCAAAAAGGCTCTTTGAGTAGGGTTTGAGCCACGCGGTAGAAGATATCTAGTGGTTCTGCTAGTGCCCCATTGCCCTCATCTCCACAGGCAAGTGTTTTAGATTGAGAAGCAATAATGCTTACCTCATTGACTGCAAGCATCTTGAGTGAACCTTTGGTGTAGTGGTGTTCAAGCATATTGGTATTGGCAGCAGGAGCAACAAGCAAGGGTTTGTTGTAGGCGAGGGCAGTTTGGAGTAAAATATTATCAGCAATACCTTTGCTGAGTTTATTAAGGGTATTGGCAGTAGCGGGTGCAATAATAAAGGCATCGCATTTTTTTCCAATATCGATGTGATTGAGATCACTCGACCATGATTCGCTCGCTTCGGTAAGTACAGGGTTACGGGTTAGTGCTTCAAATGTAAGAGGCGAGATAAACCGTTGAGCAGAAGGGGTCATAATAACATGCACCTTGGCTCCTGCTTTGACAAAGAGCCGAGCCACTTCACACGCTTTATATGCTGAGATGCTCCCTGTTACACCCAAAAGAATCGATCTGTTGGTTAGATTAATATTCATGACTCTTTTCCGAAGAATTTATAGAAGAAGTTTTTAATACTCTTCTGAGGGGTTCGAGAGATGGCAAGCTCCCCTTTTTTGACGGTTTTGGTAATGGTTGATCCTGCGGCAATCATGGTATCATCCTCCAAGACAACAGGGGCAACCAGTTGAGTATCGCTTCCAACAAAGACATTTTTACCAATGGTGGTAGGGTATTTGTTTTTTCCATCATAGTTGCAGGTAATGACTCCTGCACCGATGTTGGATCCCTTTTCGATCGTGGCATCCCCTAGGTAAGCAAGGTGTCCCGCTTTGACCCCTGTAAGGGTAGATTTTTTAACCTCAACAAAGTTACCAACATGGGTATCTTTTAGATGGCTCAAAGGACGAATTCGTCCCATGGGACCAACATCAGAATCTTCGATAATGGAGTCCTCAATAACTGAATGGGCTTTGATGTGGGCATCAATAATGTGGCTCTTTCCTAAAATAGTGACTCCATTTTCCAAGATCGACTCCCCTTCAAAGATTGCACGGCAATCGATGTAGATCGTATCAGGAAGACGCATAATAATGCCTTCTTCCATCAGTTTTCTTTTGATGCGTTGTTGCATGATCTCTTCGGCACGGGCGAGGTCGAGTTTGGAGTTAACTCCTTTAAACTCCTCCTCTTGGACATAGATGGGGGTGATGATTTTGTTTTCGTGAACCGCCATTTTAATAATATCAGTAAGGTAATACTCCGCTTGAGCATTCTCATTGCTTAGTTGAGGAATATAGCGGTTTAGAAGTTCGGTTTTAACGCAGTAGATGCCTGCATTGACATACTGAATTGCTTTTTGCTCAGGGGTGCAATCTTTCTCTTCGATGATCTCTTTGATCTCTCCTTGTTCGATCAGGACTCGACCATACCCTGTTGGGTTTTGAAGCTCAATTACGGACATGTTAATATCGCTATCACCTGCGGTAAGTTGTACTAGAGAGGTTTGGGTGATAAGGGGCATATCTCCATTGAGAATTAGGGTCTTTTCATATTTGGGTTGAATGCCCCGCATCGCTCCACCTGTTCCTGGGAAATTTTGGGCATCTTGGTAGTGAAAATGGATCCCCTCATAAGCACTTCGAATCGCCTCTTCGACCCGTTTGGCTTGGTGAGAGAGCACCACAGTAATGTCGTCAGAGATCTCTTGGCTTGCATCAATAGCATGAAAGAGCATCGGTTTACCTGAGATCTCATGAAGAACTTTTGGTGTGGTCGATTTCATTCGACTCCCTTTTCCCGCGGCGAGTATGACGATACTTATGGACATTTGTTATACCTTTTTAGATAAAATATTGGAATAATTTTTTGAAAAGTATTATATCTAAACAAATAAAAACTAAGGTAATAAAATTGAAGTGTCAACATTTTGGAACATGCGGTTCATGTTCGATTTATACATTAAATTATCAAGATCAGCTGAGCAAAAAAGAGGAGCGACTGCGTACGTTACTAAGCCCTTTTGGGGTAGAGAAGATAGCGATTTTCCCCTCTAAAGATGCTCATTATCGTGCACGAGCCGAGTTTAAGATCTGGCATGAGGGAGAGCGTGCTTACTATGCGATGGGGCGACTGGATCGTAAAGGGGCGGTGATGATTGAGGAGTGTCCTAAAGTTATTGAAGCCATTGATCGACGTATGGCACCACTCTTAGAGCAGATTAACGCCTCTAAGATTTTAAAAGAGCGTCTCTTTACTGTGGAGTTTCTTGCCACCACTACCGATGAGGTGCTTATTACCATGATCTACCATCGTAAGCTTGATACACTCTGGGAGCAGGAGGCAAAACGTTTAGAGACGCTTTTAGATGTTTTTATTATGGGGCGTAGTCGTAAGCAGAAGGTAGTGCTAACTCAGGAGTATGTTACCGAGAAGCTCTTGATTGATAATCGTGATTATCTCTATCGGCACTATGAGAGTGGGTTTACTCAGCCCAACCCTGCGGTGAATGTGCAGATGATCTCATGGGCGATCGATCAGGTTAAAGCGGTTGGTGGTGATTTCTTGGAGAGCTATTGTGGATTGGGTAATTTTACCATTCCACTCTCTAGATATTTTGATAAAGTGCTTGCCACAGAGATCAGTAAGCGTTCCATACAGGCGGCACAAGAGAATTGTATATTGAATGGGGTGGAGAATATCTGTTTTGTACGTCTCTCTTCAGAGGAGATGACCCAAGCACTCAATCATGAACGAACTTTTCAGCGTCTAGCCGATGTGGATCTAGAGGCATATAACTTCTCTACGGTTTTGGTTGATCCTCCGCGAGCAGGATTGGATGAGGCAACACGACAACTGATCTCGGAAATGGAGCATATTCTTTATATCTCTTGTAACCCTGAGACCCTTGCACGTGATATGGAGTTCTTATCATTAACACATAAGGTGGTGAATGTGGCAATGTTTGACCAGTTCCCACATACCCCGCATATTGAGAGTGGACTCTTTTTGGTGCGACGTTAGCAGGAGCAACGTGGGTGTTGTTGGTGAATATCCCAACGCCAGATGGTGGGCTCTTTTTGATGCACACCGCCAATCCAATAGTCGATGGGTTTGGTAAGGTTTATCCAATCGATTTTTCCTTGAAGCAGTTGCTCTCCTAGGGGAGTTAAATATAGTGTTTTCCCTTCGTCGTATGTTTTGAGTGCCCCTTGGATTCGCAGAGATTTAAGAATACGCCAAAAGAGTAGATCTCCCATAAAAGGTGTCTGTTCGGTGGATTGATAGGTGGTATAGATCTCTGGTGGATAGGTGGTTCCTTTGGCAATAATAAGCAGGGCTTGATGGGCACTTCGTGAGAGTCCATTAATGGTGTTGGGGTACTCTTCGAGTAGGCGAATAACGATATTTTTAAGAAAAGGAAGTGCAGAGGTGTCGTCCTCTTGGAGTTTAAACCATGCCTCTGGTGTGGTGGCTCGAAAGGCACTCCATGCTTTGCGTGCGACAATTAGATGGTTGTGCATAACGGTCTCCTTATGGTATAGAAGAAGATCTCGAAGTTGGGCATTGCTTTGGTGTAGCAGTGAATGGTTGTATTGGATGAGGTAGAGTCCTTTGGTATGGGTTCCATACTTTCCAAACCAGTCAAGGATTTGGATAAGTTGGAGTTGATCATAGAGATCATGCTCAAACCAAAGAATGACTTTTCGATATTTGCGGTAGGAGTGTAGTGTGGCATTGCGTTGTTTGAAGCGTTGATGAATCGACTCAAAGGAGTCAATGCCAATATTGGCAAGATGTTGAGCACGAAGATAAGATAGTCGTTCAAGAGAGAGATGCTCAGGAACCGCCCCCTCATGAAGGAGGTCATCCCATGCTAAAAAAGTCCCTGGAATATCAGCTTTTTGGAGTCGTTTGATCATGGGATCACTGTTGACAATATTTAAAATATTTTGCATAAGTATAATCTTTTAAAATTGATTTTTTCTTTAAGTTTATTTTCATATTATAATATTTTTTAATAAACTTATACATTAAAAAATGAGTTTTGTGATAAAAATTTATCTCTATGCGAACAGATCCCCGAAATATAGTCGTTCAAAGATATTATTAATATTTAATTAAGTATTATATGTAAAATAAAAATATAAATATTAGGTAAGTAAAAATGAAGTATCTGATGTTCTATCTTATGGTATTGCTCGTTTTTCTCACTCCTTTAGAGGCAAAAAAAACCTATCAAAAATACTACTCCAATTGGCATCTGAATCAGATCTATAAAAAGGTCTCAAAGAAGAGTGATGTGAGTAAAAAAGCACTCTATCGTTCCTTTAACTTTTATAAAAAAAATCGCTACAAGATGAAACTCTCTAAACGCTACCTTGCTATTGCAGATTATACCAAAACGTCCGATAAGAAGCGTCTTTATATTATTGATCTTAAAGATGGGAAGGTCTATCAACATTATGTGGCACATGGGGTGCGTTCGGGGGCAAGAGGGGGGCGTGTTTGGCGTTCGAGCAATGCACTCAATTCACACATGACACCCTATGGGTTTTTTAAGGTGGGAACCAAAGAGGGCATTACCGCCAAAAAGAGATACCGTTACCTTCCGATTAGTGGTTTAGAGAAGAGCAATAAAAAAGTAGGACTCCCTACCCGTAAAGGGGGTCGGGATGTGGTGGTGCATACCGCGAGCTATGTGGGGAGTGGAGGTCGAAGTTATGGCTGTTTTGCCATTATGCCCCGAGATCGTTGGGCGGTCTTCTCTCGGCTTAAACAAGCACTCCTGTATAGTTACACAGGCAGATAAAAGAGAGATAATTTATAAAATTTAAGTTTAGTATAAAAACTATTTATGTAATATTCCGAAATTTTTTTTAACCTAAAAAAACGGGAGTATTATGGCGATGAATCGTACCATATTGGTAATAATGGTGATGCTGTTTAGCATCAATGGTTGGGCAAAAACGGTGCCCTCAACGGGGTTGACTCCTCATCTTAATATGATCTACAAACGGGTGGTTTCCAAGACCAATCTTAACCGAAAAGCCCTAAAAAAAGCCCTTATTTACTACAAAAAAAATCACAAAAAGAAGCGACTTTCTTCAAAGTATCTTGCTATTGCAGATTATACCAAGCCCGCATGGCAAAAGCGTCTTTTTATTATTAATCTTAAAAATGGAAAGGTCTATCGACACAAAGTTGCCCATGGAAAACGCTCTGGAGCAATAGGGGGAAAAGTCCGCCGATCGAGTAATCGACGCAACAGCTATATGACACCGTATGGTTTTTTTAAAGTTGGTTCCAAGGTGGGAAAGACCAAAAAAAAGCACTATCGTTATCTCTCTGTTAAAGGGTTGCAGTGGAACAATAAAAAAGTGGGTAAACCCGCCCGTTTTGGTGGGCGTGATGTGATTATTCACCCCGCAAAATATGTAAGCCGAGGAGGGCGGAGTCATGGGTGTTTTGCCATTACTCCCAAAGATCAGTGGAAGATTTTTGCCAAACTTAAACAGGCACTCTTTTACAGTTATACAGGACGATAACTATTTCTTAAGGTCATGGACACAACGCACATAGCGGTCATAATTGATGCTGGCATTGCTGGTTGATCCATCTTTAAAATTAACGCCCCAACGCTCATCTTGGCTACGAACGTACGGGGTGGATGACCAGTAGAGTGCATCATCGGTAACATATTGGAACTCTTTTAAGATAGCAGGTTGGTATTTGCTGTAATCGACAATACTTAAAAGCTCCATCAGTGTTGGGAGTCGCCACTCTTTAAACTCTCCAAGTATTAATTCTTGACAGTAGTTTTGTGCTCTTTGGTAGTTGAGTTTCTCTGATTGATTATGGGGGGTATCCTCCCAGAGGATTCCTCGTTGGGGATCTTTTACGATACTAGGTTGTGCCAAAAGCATACAGAGTGACCCCAAGAGTAGAAGTAGGGTTTTTTTCATTGAATTTTCCTTTTTGTAAAACGTCTCTAAGAACTATTGCTTTTTATTATAATATAATATTATCTAAAAAGAAAGGCATAATGTGAAAGTTATTATAGATTTAATTGAGGATATGCGTGAACAGATCCCTAAGGGAGCGGATTTTGTGTTGGTAGCCATGCTTCTTAAGGAGGATTCTCAGGATCCAAAGCGACTGATCTATTCAGGTGAAGCACCCATTGGTGCATTTCAAATCGATCATAAAGCAAAGCAGTTGATTTTGGCGGTGGATCCTACAAGAGAGGGATTGGGGGTAGAAGATTTGGCAAAGCATCTCTTGATCTTGGGCATGAAAGAGATGATGTATGAGGTACGTATTGCTCCTAGCTCCAAGCACCCCACCCAAGAGGTGGTGGGCTTTGGTCTGGATAGTGAAGCAGGCAAATATGGGCTATTCATTATGGCGTAATGGACGTTTTGGTAGAATGTCGAAATTCTAAATAAAAGGTTGGTTATGTCAGTTAAGTGTGCATTTTTATTTGCAGGACAAGGTTCTCAAGCCGTTGGGATGGGAAAAGATTTTTTTGATAATTCAGAGGTTGCCAAAGCAATGATCGCCAAAGCATCAAAGCAAACGGGGATCGATTTTGAGCATCTTCTTTTTGAAGAGAAC
>Ga0256828_1000057_pt1 | contig 72922 bp, 68 predicted proteins | sample CV88metaG_FD_185993 | JGI IMG/M metagenome (GOLD analysis project Ga0256828, IMG submission 185993) | Hydrothermal vent microbial communities from East Pacific Rise, Pacific Ocean - CV88 | ecosystem: Environmental > Aquatic > Marine > Hydrothermal vents | place: Pacific Ocean: East Pacific Rise...
TTCATCAATTTTAGCATTTTTATAACTTTGACGCAGGGTATCATTGGGACGGGTATCAAAATTATACAGCTCTTGCATCACCCCTTTACAAGAGTTTTGCACCTGTATAATCTCTAAAATATTTTTGTTTAAAGCCATACTTCTTGCTATAGTTTAAATTTTTGAACTATCTATCTCTATCACTGTATGTACATTCCCTCGTGGATTATAATCAGCAACTATTTTCATATACTTTGGTTTTAATTTTCTTTCTAAAACACCATAAATCTCATTTGCAGAATTTTCATGTGAGATGTGTCTATCACGAAATGAATTGATATAAAGCTTGATAGCTTTTAACTCCACTACCCATTTATCTGGTGTATATTCTAAGTAAATTGTTGCATAATCAGGGTAACCACTTCGTGGACAAAGGCATGAAAATTCTGGTAATGTCATCTTAATAAGATATGCTCTATCATGCTCATTTGGCCAAATCTCCAAATCTTTTTCAACATCAAACTCTGCTACTATTTTTTCTCCATATTTCATACTTTTACTCCTGTTTTTCTAATTGTGATAAATATTTTCCTTGAATATAGTCAATATTTAATTTTTTTGCCAAAAGATAACTCTCTTCATCCTCTATGTTCTTAATCCAAGTCTTTATACCTTTTTCATGTGCCATCACAACAAACCCTTCAACAACACTATAATGTTCTTGTAGCTTCTCTTTTTTAGAATAATAGGTATCAAAACGCACAATCTCTATAGGAAGTTCTCTAAGGTAAAGAAAGCTTGTATGTAAAGATCCAAGCCTATCAATAGTAAAAGTAACACCCTCTTTTTTTAAAGAATTTATAATCTTTTTATATCTATTTGTATGTGAATAGTATTCTACTTCACTTAATATAAACATAAGTTTCACATCATAAATAGCTAAGATTTCCTTCACACGCATAACAAAAGTATCATCTCGTAAAGAAGTTGGTAAAATATTTAATGCATACACACTATCTCTTTTAGTATCTTGTGTCACGATATACTCAATCACCATTAAATCAAAAGCTACACCTAAACCCAATTTATTGATAATTTTTACATAAGTTTTTGGAAAAATCAACTTCCCTTGAGGTGTTTGCAACTTTATGAAACATTCTAAAAATGCACTAGATTCTTCAGTAAAAATCGTTTGATACATAGCACTAATATTTTGTGTTTGTATAGCCTGAATAACAGAAAATTCTAATTCATTTGGATTAATATTTTCATCTAAATAGTGATTTTTTGAATATCTGTTTTTTTCTTGAAGTTCAAAAAGGTGTTCCACTAAGTAATCTAAATCTTTTGAATAATTAGTATCTGTTATGGCAGATGAGATCTTAACCTCTATATTGTCAATCTTAAAATCATCCATCTTTAAACATAACATCTCTAAAACAACACTATACTGCTCTTTTGACCCCTCAAAACTTAAAATAAAGTCGCCCCCTTTAATATGACCAATAGGGAAATTAACTAAACCATTTTTTTCAAAAATAGAGGAAATCCATAACACAATCTCTTGTAAAATTTTATCACCATTTTTCATACCATAAAGATTATTTATATCACTAATATTTTCTATACTGATAAGCATAAGGGTGTATTGCTTTTTATGTGCTATCTCTTTTTTTAAAAAATCATAAAGATATTCTCTTGTAAAAGTAGCTGTTATATCATCAGTAATTTTTACTTTAAAACCATTATAAATAAGATAAAAAATAAAATACACACTCACTAAAACAAGTAAAATAGCTTCAATGAAAAAAGAGATTTGCAAGTTTCCATAATTACTTATAAAAGTATGTGATATAAATGCTAAGGTAAGAGCAAAAATAGGAAGTCCCATTCTAAGTGCTAACTTAAAACGGTACTCCCTCTCTTTTGTTTGTGGTAATAACATTAAAAACTTTTATACATCGAGATGTTTAACATCTTTTGCATGTGTTTCAATATAGTTTCTACGAGGTTCTACTTCATCACCCATAAAAAGGGTAAAAGCATCACTAGCAGCCTCTGCATCATCTATAGTAATTTGTAAAAGTACACGATTTTCAGGAGTCATCGTCGTTTCCCAAAGTTGTTCAGGATTCATTTCACCAAGACCTTTGTAGCGTTGGATATAAGCACCTTTCTTTGCATATTCTTTAATATCATCAAGTACCTCAATAAGATCTTTTTCAAATGAAAGATCCCATTCTTTGATCTTTCTATAGACAAAATCAGCTTCTGCAAAATGTGGAGCTGAAAAAAGTTCATCATTAATGAGAAGTTCTTCCATACCCCCTTGCGTTTGAACAAAAAGATGAATTTCATTTATTTCTTCGTTGATTGAGTATGTCAAAATATTATTATTGATAGATTCAAGATATTTTTTCACTTCAACAAACATTGCTTGAGCATCAAGCGAAATCAAGTCAGGATTTTCTATAAAATGACGAATAAGTTTTACAAGTGCATAGCGACGCTCTAATGCTTCTAGTGAATGTGCATAGTGATCAACCATTTTAAAAAATGCTACTAAATCATTATGTCCAACACTTGTAACATCTAAAGATTCTATACCATTTTCAATCAAATAATCGTTCATAGCTCGATCATCTTTAAAATAAATCTCTTTTTTCTTTCCTTTTGTATAACGATAGAGTGGTGGCTGAGCAAGATAGAGATATCCTTTTTCAACAATATCACGAAAATAACGGAAGAAAAATGTAAGTAAAAGTGTTTGAATATGACTTCCATCCACATCGGCATCGGTCATGATGATGATTTTATGGTAGCGAAGTTTCTCTTCGTTATACTCTTCACCAATCCCACAACCCATAGCTGTAATCATATTTTTAATCTCATCGGATTTTAAAATTTTCTCAAGGCGTGCTTTTTCAACATTTAAAATCTTACCTTTAAGTGGTAAAATCGCTTGAAAAACTCGATCTCGTCCCATCTTAGCAGAACCTCCAGCAGAATCCCCTTCTACCAGATAAAGTTCACAAATACTTGCATCTTTACTTTGACAATCAGCAAGTTTACCAGGAAGTGTTCCTACACTCATAGAGTCTTTTCTACGCGTTAACTCTCTTGCTTTTTTTGCAGCTTCACGACCACGTGCGGCCATAAGTGCTTTAGAAACAATCGCTTTAGCTTCAATAGGGTTCTCTTCAAAATACTTACTTAAAATTTCGTATGTTTGTTTTTGTACAAGTGGACGCACATAAGTGTTTCCAAGTTTCCCTTTTGTTTGTCCTTCAAACTGAGGCTCTGGAACACGACATGAAACAATAGCAATAAGGCCCTCTTTGACATCTTCACCAGAGATTTTCACATCTTTCTCTTTAGCAGCACCATTTTGAGAGTTATAATTTGAAATAACACGAGTAAGCCCAGCTCTAAAACCAGCTTCATGAGTACCACCATTTGGTGTTCGAATATTGTTAACAAAAGAAGCAAGTTTTTCTTCATAAGAATCGTTATACATAAGTGCTATATCAAATTCGATATCTTCAACTTTTGCAGAAAATGAATGAACATTAACAACTGGAGTTCTTTTGTTCATATCTTCTACATATTGTGCTATACCACCTTCAAAATGATAGACCTCTTTTTTTCCTGATCTTTCATCATTGAATTTAATGGTAATAAACGGATTTAAATATGCTAATTCTCTAAAGCGTTTTGCTAAATAATCATATTCAAAAGTAATAGTTTCTGTAAAAATTGAAGGATCAGCAGCAAATTTAATCGTTGTACCTGTTTTACGAGTGTTACCAGTTACTTCAAGTGGTTCTTGAGGTATTCCTTGTTTAAAATGTTGTTCATAAATTTGACCATCACGAAAAATTGTCATATGTAAATCAGAGGAGAGTGCATTTACAACAGAAACACCAACACCATGAAGTCCACCAGAGACTTTATAAGTATCTTTATCAAACTTACCACCAGCATGAAGTACAGTTAAAACAACTGTTGCTGCACTCATGTTTTCTGTAGGATGCATACCTGTTGGAATACCACGACCATTATCACTTACTTGACAATAACCATCTTTTGTAAGTGTTACAGTAATCGTATCACAATAACCAGCCATTGCTTCATCTATAGAGTTGTCTATAACTTCATAAACGAGATGATGTAACCCTCTATGACCTGTATCACCTATGTACATACCAGGGCGTTTTCTAACAGCTTCTAAACCTTTAAGAACCTTGATATTACTAGCACCGTAATTTTTCTTTTCTAAAGAAACTTCATTTTGTTCCATATTTACTCCAGATTGCCAAAATGGCATATTGAAGACATTTTAGCTAAAGTTTACTAAAAATAAGTTTTATGGGGTGTTTTGTTCTTTTAAAAGGGTAATAAAAATGCCAAAATAGTTAAATAACTATTGGCATTACAACAGTGATGAAATTTTCATCTTTTAAAATAAAAGGAAGATTACTTTCATTAAGACTTAAAGAAAAATCTTGCGTATTAATAGAATTTAAAAAATCAAGTAAATAACGAGAATTAATAGCTAAAGAAAAAGATTCATTAAATGGTGTTGTTTGTGTAATTTCTGTTTTAGCCTCAATATTATCATCACTTAAACTTTCAAAAGTGATAGTATCTTGAAAAAATGTAATCTTTACATCATTAGAAATAGTTGTGATCTGTTTTATTGCCTCAATCATTGTTGTTTTATGTAATACAAGATTATAAGTTGTTTCTTTAGGAATAATACGAGAATAATCAGGAAATTTACCATTAATAAGTTTTGTAAAAAAAGTATATTGTTGAGAATGAATAATAAGATTAGTATCATCATAATAAAGTTCTATATTATCAAAGAAAAGTTTTTGTATTTCAACAATTGCTTTTCTTGGAATAATAATAGAAAGTTCATGTTCACTTTGATTTTCTATACTTACAACAGCTAAGCGTCTAGTATCTGTAGAAGCAAAATGAATAGCATTTTTTTGAATATCTATTAAAGCACCATTAAGTTCAAATTTAGGATTATTTGTATCTATAGCAGGTGTAATTTTTTTGAGTGATTCTATAAGTGTAAGTGATTCTATAGATATAGGTGTATTTCCTTTATAAGATGGAAATTCTGGAAATTCATTATGTGAAAATGTAGGAAGTTTAAAATTAGAATGAGCTTGTGATATATGTAAAAGATTGTTTTTTACTTCAAGATTAATATCTCCATCTTTTAAAATTTTTACAATATCAAGAAATTTTTTACCATTAGCAGTAATAGTACCTTCTTGTGTAATGTTGATATTTTCAACATTAACCAAAAATCCTATTTCATAATCAGTAGCTTTTAGTGTTAAGGTGTTATTACTGGCATGTATAAATACATGAGAAGTAATTTGTGAAGTATCTTTTTTTTCTAAAAAAGGTACAGCATGTATAAGTATATTTTCAAGTACTGCTTTTGATATAGTAATTTTCATTTTTTAGTTCCTATATATTATTATAATTTTTAGTAGTTAGTAGTAGGTAGGTGTGAATAAGTGAAAAACACTCCAAAGCCCCTGTAACTAGCTTTTTATCGATGTGATGAAGCTCTCTAGGAACTTTCACATCTATTCACTTGTACAATTATATCTTTTTTTTCAACTATTTAAAAATGAAATTATGGGTTCGTTGTAATTTTGTTTGTTAATTCATCGATTTTTGTTTTAAAATCTTCATCATCTTTAATTAAATCGTTAATTTTTTTGATAGTATGGGAAATAGCAGTATGATCTTTCATACCAAAATATTGTGCAAGTTGAGGCATAGTGTTTTGTGTAAGTTCACGACAGATATATATAGCGATACGACGGGCATAAACGATATTTTTACTTCTGCCTTTACTTTTTATTTCACTTGGCTTAATATTAAGATCTTTAGCCACAAGCTCGGTAATAGCGTCCATTGTAAGGTTTTGACGACTCTCTTTGAGTTGATCTTTAAGAACATTTTTTGTAAATTCTAAATCTATATCAACATGCATAAGTTGTGAATAAGCATGAAGCTTAGATAAAATACCTTCTATTTCACGAACATTGGAATCTATGACAGTTGCAATGTAGTTAATAATATCTTCACTTAAATGTACTTTATTTATTTCACATTTTTTCTTAATGATAGCGATTTTTGTTTCAAGTTCTGGTGGTTGAATATCGGCTACAAGTCCCCATTCAAAGCGACTTTGCAGTCTTTCTTCAAGTCCACCAATTTTTTTAGGATGTTTGTCTGCTGTTAAAATAATTTGTTTTCCAACACCACGAAGGGCTTCAAAAGTATGAAAAAATTCCTCTTGTAAAAGTTCTTTTGAGCTAAGAAATTGAATATCATCTACAAGTAAAATATCGCAGTGGCGATATTTTTGTCGAAAATTTTCCATAGACTTATTACGAAGATGGCGAGTAAAATCATTTAAAAATTGTTCAAGTGTAATGTAAATGACAACTTTGCCTTGATTTTGAAAGACATTTCCAGCTGCTTGCATAAGATGTGTTTTTCCAAGACCAACACCACCATATATAAAAAGAGGATTATATACTTTTCCAGGATTTTCACTTACACTTTTTACCGCTGCATAAGCAAACTGATTACTTCCCCCTACCATGAAGTTATCGAAGGTATGTGAAGGGTTTAAAAGGGAGGAATTTTGTTTGTTTTCTGCTTTTTTTATACTTTTAGCATTACTTTTTTCTTGTGCTACAGTAGCATTTTTGAGTGTAATAGAAACAGTAACTTTTGTACCTGTTTTGACTTCAAAAAGATGTGCTATTTTCGCATTGTACTTATTCTTAATCCAATTGACTACTAACGCATTGGGTGCATAATAAACAGCTAAATCACTTGTGGAATTTTTATCATCATAACTTAGATGTTTAATATATCGTTTATACTCTATCTCTGTAATCTCATCTTTGAGAGATTCTAATACTTCTTGTCCTATATTCACATACTAGCCTAGTTTCAAAATTAATATGTGAATAATACTTGTTTTTACCATAAAATAGGGTTAAATAAATGTGAATAACTTAAAGAGTTGCTGTGAAAAGTGTGATATAATTATCGTAAAGTATCTAAAAATAGGGCAAAAATGGCAAAAATTATTTTAGGAATAGATCCTGGAACGCGAAATATGGGTTATGCACTTATCTCCTTCAACCAAGGGAAAATAGCACTTATAGAAGCTGGACTTATTAAGATGAAAGCAGAAAATTTACAGTTTCAAATACCACAAATGGTTGAGGGATTAGATATGATTTTTCAAAAACATACGATTGATGAAGTGGCTATGGAAGATATTTTTTATGCACATAATCCTGCTACAACGATTAAACTTGCACAGTTTAGAGGAGCTATTATGTTAAAACTTTTGCAAGAATTTGGACAATTTCATGAATATACAGCACTTCAAGTAAAAAAAGCTTTAACAGGAAAGGCAAAGGCAAAAAAAGAGCAAGTAGCTTTTATGGTTAAGAGACTTTTAAAAATTAACAAAGAGATTAAACCTTTAGATATTTCTGATGCTATGGCAGTTGCTATTACACATTCGCAACGATTACACTTTCAAGGGTAAAATTTATAAATAGAGTGATTATACTGGAAAAAATATACCATTTTAGGGTATGATATTATAAAAAAAGAAAAGGTAATTTATGGCAAAGTTTGAAAATGTAACAATAGTAAAAGAAGCAAATATTTATTATGATGGTAAGGTAACAAGTAGAACGGTAGAATTTGCAGATGGTAGTGTTAAATCTTTAGGTATTATGATGCCTGGTGAGTACACTTTTAATACGGCAGATAAAGAGATAATGGAGATGATGAGTGGTGAGCTTGAAATTCGTTTACCAAATGAAGAATGGAAGCAATTACAAACTCCTGAGACTTTTGAAGTACCCGCAAATGCTTCATTTGATTTAAAAATCAAAACGGTTACTGATTACTGTTGTTCATATATAAAATAAGATGAAGACAAATAATAACTTTCAGATTTTAATTGTTGATGATGAAAAGTTAAATATTGAACTTGCTGGCGCATATCTCAAAGAAGAGGGTTATAAACTTTTTTTTGCTTTGAATGCTTTCTCTGCCTTTGAAGTGATTGCAAGCAAAGAGATAGATTTAATCCTTTTAGATATAAATATGCCAAAAATGAATGGCTTTGAGGTCTGTAAGCGTTTAAAAGATGATACAAGGACAAAGAATATACCAGTCATCTTTTTAACGGCACAAACAGATATTAAGTACATTAGTAAAGCTTTTGAAGTTGGTGGGGTCGATTACCTTTCTAAGCCTTTTCAAGGTGCTGAACTTAAAGCAAGAGTTAAAACACAACTTGAATGTGTTGCCTATCTTCAAGAGATACAGCATAAACAAGCAAAACTTGCACAATTGACTATAACAGATAACCTAACAAAACTTAAAAATAATCTTTATTTTGATGCACAAATAAAAACTCTACAAGATAAAAAAGAACATTTCTGGATAATTTATATTAAAATAGATAAATTTGATAAACTGAATGAATTATATGGATTTTATGGAGCTAATAAAATTTTGAGAAGATTTGGTAAGATTGTTGAGAACAGTAGTTTACCTCATTCAGTAGTAGCGAGGCTATATGGTGCTTCTTTTGGTATTTTACTAAAAGATTACGATAAAGAAGTTATAGTTAAATTGTATAAAAAATTGCAAAATAATATCAATGCCGATAAAGATATAGGAGAACGGGTAAGTATGGCAACTATTTGTTACTACATTAATGGAAATACTGTGAGTATTCCCATTCTTTATAAAAATATCTATACAAAAATGACACTCTTAGCATCAAGTAATAATACAAAAGTACTTTTTATATAAATTGTGTAACCATCTGAGAGAGGTTTGCTTCATCTAAAGCACCACTTACTCTATGCACTTCTTGAGCATTTTTAAAGACTATAAGTGTTGGTATGCTTCTTATGCCAAAACGAGCACTAAGGCTTGGAGCATTTTCAGTGTTTACTTTCACATAGAGTGCTTTGAGTGGAAATTTTGTTGCACTTTTTTCAAAATTTGGTGCCATCATTTGACATGGACCACACCATGGAGCCCAAAAATCAACAATAACAGGTAAATCACTATTGACTACAACTTCATCAAAATTATTATCATCAAGTTCTATCGGATGTGTATCTAAAAGTGATTGCTTACACTTTCCACAATTTGCTTTTTTATAACTTTCTTTTTGTGGAACATTATTTACACTAAGACAATGGGGACATATAACTTTCATAATTAGTTTCCTTTTTTGTGTAGCATTATAGAATAAAATTGGATGTTTTCAATGCTACTTTAGTATCATTTTTGAAATGATTTGATTGCCTCTGCCATACCAAAGTCTGGGTGTTCTTTTGGATCTAAAACAATTTGTGTTAGTGTGTTATTGTCATGATTAACGATAAGAGGAGCTAAAAAGTTAATAGTTGAATTTTCTAAAGGTTTTTGAATAACAAGAATGTTATAAACACTGAGTTTAGATTCAGGAGTAATTGCTAAAAGTGTTTGAATCTCTTGAGGAATATCAAAAGAATATTCTCTTAACATATAAGGGTTAACTAGTGTAAAAGAGATGTTGGCGTTTTGTGTATCTTGTAATGTATGAAAAAGTGCATCTATTTCACTAATACTTACTTTCTTTGTGTCTGGAAAACCTAAAATTTCATTGCGTACTTCATAGTGCATAACTATCCTTTAAAATGGTTTCTCTTGATATTTAATAGTTTTTGTAATTATATAACAAGAAGAATGCTTTAATGTTGCTATATTATAGCACGCTCCTAGTGCAAATGCAAAATTATCATCATCAATAAGTAAAGAAATGCCATCATCCATAGGAAAGTGTGTAAGTTGTGTATCTTTTAGGAGTTTTGCATCAATAATCCCATGAAAAAGTAATGTAATACTACACCAATCATAATCTCGTGATGTATCCTGTGTTTTTATTGTAATTTGCATCTCTATAGGTGAAAGAATCCTGAAAGAGGAGATTTCACCATTTTCAAAATGGCAAAATCGTTCTAGAAATGAGGGTATATCTTTTTTTAAAAGGGGTTTCATTTTATTGACACCCTACACACTCCATAGATCTGTCTTCGACATCATTTGCCATCTCTGGTGATTGACTTCTAAGGTAGTAAGTAGATTTAAGTCCAAGTTTCCATGCTAACATATAAATCTCATTAAGGTAGCGACCACTTGCTTTATCGAGAGTAATAAAAATATTCAGAGATTGTCCTTGATCAATCCATTTTTGGCGAATAGCAGCAGCTTTGATAAGTAATGTTTGATTAAGATCGTAAGCTGGTGTATAGTAGCTCCATGTATCAGGTGAAAGCTTTGGTACAACAACAGGAATGAGTCCTGAAAGGTTTTCTTCAAACCATTTGCGTTTAAATACAGGCTCGATAGCTTGTGTTGTCCCTGTTAGGATAGATATAGAACTTGTTGGTGCTATTGCCATTAAGTAACCATTTCTCATACCCTGTTTTTTGACTTTTGTACGCAAAGTATCCCATTCGTAACTTGAAGCAAAAAGACCACCTCTATCTACTAAATTGATAACATCAGCATTTGCATGATCTTGAGGGAAAATACCTTGACTCCATTGACTGCCTTCAAATTCAGGATAGCTCCCCTTTTCTAGTGCTAAATCTGATGAGGCTGTAATAGCATTATAACAAACAGCTTCCATTACTTCATCAATTTTATCAAAATGTTCTTGTGTACCCCATGCTATACCAGATTCTGCTAACATTTGTGCTTCACCCATAACACCAAGACCAATAGAACGGCTTCTCATATTTGTGCGTTTTACTTTCTCTACAGGGTAAAAGTTTAAGTCTATCACATTGTCTAAACAACGGATAGCAATAGGTACAATTCTGTCAATATCTTCTTTAGTATGAATACGAGAAAGATTGATTGAAGCGAGATTACATACAGCAGTTGAGCCATCAGTTTTTTCTTTTTCTACAACAAAAATAGGCATACCACCAAGAGAATCAAGGGCAGTAACTTTCTTAGCGGGTTTTGTGATACCACTATCTACTTTTACCATCTCATTTTCTTCATAACTTACACTTTCACCATTTTCAAAAATAAACTTGATTTTATAATGGTTTGGTTGTGTATTTTGAAAAATTTCAGTACAAAGATTTGAACTTCGTATAACACCCGTGTGATTATTTGGGTTAGCTTTGTTAGCATTATCTTTAAAACATAAAAATGGACTTCCTGTTTCAAAATATGAAGTAAGAATCTTTTTCCATAAATCTTTTGCTTTGAGTTTTTCTTTGATAATAGTATCATCATTTTCAAGTTCGATATAACGCTTAGTAAAGGCTTTACCATGAAGGTTTGTAAGCTCTCGAACATCATAAGGATCAAATAGTGTCCATATAGCATCCTCTTGTACTCTTTGCATGAATAGGTCGTTTAACCATAAAGCAGGGAAAAGATCATGCGCTCGACGACGCTCTTCTCCTGAGTTTTTCTTAAGATCTAAAAAGTCATTAATATCTATGTGCCAAGGTTCTAAATATACAGCAATAGCACCTTTACGCGTACCTAGCTGATCAACTGCTATGGCGATGTCATTTGTTATTTTAAGAAAAGGTATTGTGCCTCCAGCAGCGTGTTTATGCCCATCTATGAAGCTTCCCATAGAACGAACTTGTGTCCAGTCCCAACCTATACCTCCACCAAATTTAGAAAGCATAGCCATCTCTTGATAAGAATCAAAAATACCCTCAATGTTATCGGGAGTAGAGCCTATGTAACAAGACGAGAGTTGATGACGAGGTGTTCGTGCGTTTGAGAGTGTTGGTGTTGCTAACATTACCTCAAATTGAGAAATCATATGGTAAAACTTGATAGCCCACTCTTGACGATTTTCTTCTCTTTGTGCTAAAAACATTGCTATAGCCATAAACATATGTTGTGGAAGTTCTATAGGATTACTAGAACTGTCTTTAAGAAGATATCTATCATAGAGTGTTTTTATGCCGAGGTAATTAAACTGTAAATCTCTTTGTGTATCTATCTCTTGTTCAAGTGCTTGGAGGTCATACATCTCTTTAAGTCCTAAAAGAATACGACCCTCCTTTTCTCCCCTTTGGAAGTATTTTTCCAATGAACAGTAACCAGTAAAACCATTTACTTGATGATAGAGGTTAAAAAGAAAGAGGCGTGAAGCCACAAAAGTCCAGTTTGGTGCATCTATATCGATTTTATCGACAGCAGTTTTAATAAGTGTTTCTTGAATCTCTTTAGAGGTAATTCCATCACGAAAGTGGATATGCGCATCAACTTCAAGTTCACTTTGGCTTACATTTTCTAAACCATCTACAGCAGCAGAAGTGTATTTTTGGATTTTTGTTATATCTAATGGTTCTGTACGCCCATTTCTTTTTATGACTGTAATCATTGAAGTAGTTCCTAAAGTATTGAAGTTAATAAGTGGGGGAATTCTATCAAAAATATGCTTAAAAAAATAAGCTTTTTTTTGAGATTTTTATAGATTTATTTTTCTTGAAACATGACTTTAAAACTCTTGGTTTTAAAGTCATAAAGAACTCACTATTTGAATACTCTTTTAAAAATGGCATCTACATTTTTTGTATAGTAGTCATAGTTAAAACATTCACGAATTTGCTCTTCGCTAAGTTTGCTTCTAAGTTCTTCATCTGCTAAAAGATGATTAAGGTAAAGAGACTCCCCTTTTTCGTTTGTTGTTGGGCGACCTTGTTGAATCTCTTCCCAAACTTTCATAGCATTTCTTTGAACAATTCTGTATGCATCTTCACGAGAAACACCTTGAAGTGGTAGTTCAAGTAAAACGCGTTGAGAAAATACAAGCCCACCAGTTAGATTGAGATTTTTCATCATATTTTCAGGATAAACCGTAAGATTTGCAATAACATTGTTCATACGGTGAAGCATAAAATCTGTTGTTACAAATGAATCGGGAAGCCAAAATCTTTCAGTTGAAGAGTGGCTGATATCTCTTTCATGCCAAAGAGCAACATTTTCCATAGCTGGTGTTGCGTATGCACGGATGATTCTTGCAAGACCTGTAATGTTTTCAGTAAGAATAGGGTTTCTTTTATGTGGCATAGCAGAAGAACCTTTTTGCCCTTTTGCAAAATACTCTTCACATTCATACACTTCTGTTCTTTGCCAATGTCTTACTTGTACAGCAAATTTTTCTATAGAAGAAGCAAGAAGTGCCATAGCACTTGCAAGTCTAGCATATCTATCTCTTTGGATAACTTGGTTAGAAACAGGAGCAGGTTTAAGTCCTAACTCTTTACATGTAAACTCTTCAAGATCTAGTGGAGCGTGTGCAAAGTTTCCCATAGCACCACTTACTTGACCAACAGAGATAACATCCATTGTTTGTTCTAGGTTTTCTAAGTGACGAGCCATCTCATCATACCAAACAGCTAACACTAAACCAAAAGTTATAGGCTCACCGTGAATACCATGACTTCTCCCTACCATAAGAGTCATTTTATGTTCCATTGCTCTTTTTTTGATAGATTCCATTAACATCTTTACATCTTTGATGATAAGCTCAAGTGAATCTTTCATCTGAAGTGCAACAGCTGTGTCAATAGTATCTGATGATGTCATACCATAGTGGAACCATCTACTCTCTTCACCAAGTGTTTCAGAAACTGAAGTTGTAAATGCGATTAAATCATGACGAGTAACTGCTTCAATCTCATCAATGCGTTTGATGTCAAATCCTGCATTTTTAACAATTTTGTCAGCGTCTTCTTGAGGAATTTTCCCAAGTTTTGCCCACGCTTTTACTACTGCTTTTTCTACATCTAACCAAGCTTGATATTTTGCTTGGTATGTCCATTTTGAAGCCATCTCTTCACGGGAATATCTATCTACCATTTTCTGCCTTTATATTGTGCTAAAATTACATTCTATAAGTTACATTGTACTAAAATCTTCATAATATCTTAATTAAGGATTATCACTTGCCATTTGTAAAAAAACAATTTTTTGCTAAAGAGAAGCAGAGAGCTTTTCTTTATCTTATGAAAGAGTTAGGTTATACTCAAAAAGAATCGCAACGCCTTATAGCTAAAGGGCGACTTCTTGTCGATGGTAAACCTATAACAAAAGCTGGAACAGATATAGATGGTGTGTTTGAGCTTATCTATTTTGAACCTATGACAAAAGGTTTAGAAGCTACCTATGTGCAGGATGAATTTGTTGTGTTTGATAAACCAAGTGGTGTATTGATCCACCCTCAAAATAGGAACACCCCCTATTCTCTCATAGATGAGTTGAAGTATCAGTTTGGACGCGATGCAAACATTGCTCACAGAATAGATCAAGAGACAAGTGGTTTAGTGCTTTGTGCAAGGAACAAAGAGAGTGAGCGAGATATTAAGATGATGTTTCAAGAGCGAGATATGCAAAAAACTTACTTAGCATTAGTCCATGGTGAGTTTGAAAAGGCAATGGTTGTTGAAGCTCCTCTTCTTCGTGCTGAAGATGCAAGTGCTATTGTAAGGATGGTTGTAAAAGTTGATGAGAGAGGAAAAGTCTCTAAAACATCTTTTAAACCTTTAAAATATTTTCCTGAGCATAATATGACTCTTGTAGAATGTAAACCTCATACAGGACGACAACATCAAATACGAGTGCATCTTTTTCATGTGAAACATCCTATTGTAGGAGATCCTATTTATGGACAAAAAGAGGAAGATGTAGTTCGTTTTTTAGATAAAGAGCTAACACAAGAGGAACGCATTAGTAAAAGTGGTGCAAAAAGATTGCTCTTACATGCCAATACATTGGCATTTAGTTTATATGGTAAATCTTATCTTATAGAGAGTAGTTTATCGTTTGAAAAAGAGATTTTTAATCACATGACTATAAAAGATTGTGAATAACTTTTTTCTTTTTCCTTACAATATAAACTTTTTTATGTGAAAAACTCACTAATAGGTAAAAAAATCCCTAAAATAGGAGAATTAAAAGCGTGAATAAGGTTGTTCTTTATTTTTCTTTTATGAAATATTTTCATTAATATGGAAAAAAATAAGTTTTTTTTTCTTTTTTAGAGTAGATTTATTCACACATTAGAACACTGTGTGAATAAATAAAGTTTTAAGAGAGATTTTAAGAAGAAATTTATTACATAATTTGGATTTAAGATTGCTGGGGTATGATTTCATTCATAGACGACCTCCCTGGTGTGTTGGTCGTCGCTTTATTGTACTGCATTATATCTTCTAATGATTTTCTTTACACGATTTCTTGGCTTTTTCAAACTATCTGTACTTATTTTTCCATCTGCAATGAGATTTTCAAAACCTTTACCAAGTTATGTTTTTGCTATCCATCTGATTTTATCGTGGTTACAATGTGTTTAATCTTTTGAAGTGGCTGCATAGATAAAACCACCAACACCTCCAAGAAAAACAACTACTAAAAAAATAACTTCAACTATATCGACACTATGCATAAACATTCCTTTATAAAATATAAATGAATTATACTCCTCAGATTGTTAGCTAAGTATTTGCCATTTTTCTCTTAGATTTCTTGTTGCGTTTTTTCTTTAAGTTGCCCACAGGCAGCGGAAATATCCATCCCTTTAGAATCACGAATAGTTGCTAATAAACCATGTTTGACGAGGTACTCTTGAAAAGCAAACATATCTTCATAACTAGGTCTTTCATAAGGTGTTCCTGGATATGGATTAAAGTAAATAAGATTGACTTTTGCTTTTACATCAGTTAAAAGTTTGACCAGTTTTTTAGCACTTGCTATATCATCATTTTTATTTTTAATAACAAGGTATTCAAACATAACGCGTTTACGTGTGTCTATAGGGAATCGTTTAACAGCTTCTATAATAGAATTAATATTATGTGCTTTATTCATAGGTATAAGTTCTGTTCTTAGTTTATCATCAACAGCATGTAAAGAGATAGCTATGTGTACACCTAAATCAAGTTGACCAAGTTGATCTATCTTATTACTAAGTCCACTTGTACTTACTGTTTGCCTTTTACCACTTATACATAAGCCATTATCTTCTTGAAAAATTTTAATTGCTTGAGTGAGATTATCAAGATTATCAAGAGGTTCACCCATTCCCATATAAACAATGTTGATTTTTCTGTTATGTTTGTGGTTATTGTCCCGTTTGAGATTGACAACTTGTGCGACAATCTCTCCTGCTGTAAGGTCTCGTGTGAAGCCACCTTTTGCTGTCAAACAAAAGCTACATCCTACTTTACACCCTACTTGTGTAGAGACACAAATACTATATTTTGCTTCATGTATAAGTTCTCCATTTTCATCTCGTTGTTCCTCTTTCATTTTCAACCAAACAGCTTCTACTGTTTTGCCATCTTGGAGTTCAAAAAGATATTTGATAGTACCATCAGTTGATTCTTCCTTTTTAACAATTTTTAAAGGATCAACGCAGTAGTCTTGTGCTAACTCTTCTTTCATTGTTTTAGGAATATTTTTCATAGCTTCAAAAGTATTTGCATAGTTATGGTAAAGCCAACCATAAATTTGTTTGGCACGAAATGATGGTTTAACGCGTTGTGTGAGTTCTTGAAGTGTGAAGTCAAAAAGGGAAGGTTTGAGTCTTTGCATTTTAAAATGTATCCTTACATGTAAGTTGTGTTATGCGATTTTTTATATGTTCTTCTAAAAGTTTTTTTGCTTTATCATGGTTATGTAAAAACTCTTGATGAGCATTTTCATTGGTATAGTTAGTTACACAAAAAACACCACCAGCGGGAATGTTAAACTCTTGTGCTATTTTTAAGACAGAGAAAAACTCCATGTTCTCTATACCAATACCAAAGTTTAAAAACTTTTTTGTGAGTGTTGCATTTGTTGAGATATAGTTTGATGAGTTTACTATAACCTCTTTTGTTTTTGTAGTGTTTGTACTTATAACATTTTCAAGTGGTGTATAAGCATTTTTAGAAAGAAAAGCAAGTTCAATATTTGAAGATGTTTTACTTTCAATGATGTCAAAAATTTTTGCTTCACCATAACTACCAGCTGTCCCTACAAAAAGTAAAAACTCTGGTTTATCAAACAAACATAAACGGGTGAGGTTCATAGCAGTCTCTATAAGCCCTACTCCCATAGGAGTAGCAAAAGAAAATTGTTCATTATTCCCTGCACATATAATCATAATTAGATTCTTACAGGGATGTTGTTTTCATAGAGATAGTGTTTTAAGTCCATGATATCTATCTCTTTATAATGAAAAATACTTGCGGCAAGAGCTGCATCGGCACCACATTCAAAAGCTTCTTTGATATGTTGCATAGTTCCCGCACCACCACTTGCAATAACTGGAACATTGACAGCTTCAGAAATCTGTTGTGTGATATTAAGCTCAAATCCTGCTTTTGTACCATCAGCATCCATAGAAGTGAGAAGAATTTCTCCACTTCCTCGATTTACTACCTCTTTTGCCCATTCGACAGCATCAATACCAGTATCGATACGACCACCATTAAGGTACACATTGTATTTATCGCCCGTTTTTTTTACATCTATAGCAGTAACTATACATTGTGAACCGAAGCGTTTAGCCCCTTCATCTATGAGTTCAGGGCGTTTGATAGCTGCTGAGTTTATACTTACTTTATCACATCCAACATTAAGGAGTTTGTATATATCTTCAAGTTTTCGGATACCTCCACCAACAGTAAGTGGTATAAAAATTTCTTTAGCAACCTCTGCAACTATATCAACAATGGTATCACGGTTATCTGATGAAGCGGTTATATCTAAAAATGTAATTTCATCAGCACCTTCTTCATTATATCGTTTAGCTACCTCTACAGGGTCACCAGCATCTTTAAGCCCTACAAAATTAATACCCTTAACAACGCGTCCATCTTTAACATCTAAGCATGGAATAATTCTTTTTGCAAAATAGTTTTTCATCTGTTTCTCTGTTTTTATAATATGGTCTAATTATACACTTTTTTACTGTAGAGGTGTTTAAAAAGTTTAATAAAAAGGGATAACAAACAGATGTTTCACGTGAAACATCTGTTTGTTATAGATGAGATTTTTTAAGTAAATTTATTCTTTAACAAACAATTAATAAGTTTAGCACTATAATTATTTCTAATAGTTAAAAGGTTGTTAAATGAAAAAAGATGAGATTTTAGAGCATCTTAGAGGTGCAAAGATCGCACATATAAAATGGGTTCAAAAAGCTAAGTTATTGATTAGTGGTCTCGATATAGATGAACATGCTATTCCTGTTGATTCTACAGAATGTGCATTTGGTAAATGGTTTTATAGTGATGGACAAGTTTTAAATGCGTTATCAAACAATCCTTTAGAATGTATGCAACATATTGAAACATTACATTTTAGTTTACATGATATGTACTTAAAGATTTTTAGCCTTTATTTTTCTGAAGAAAAAAAAGGTGGTTTTTTTGCAAAACTATTTGGTTTGAAAAAGAAAGCACTTTCTACTACTGAGCAAGAAAAAGCACAAATGTATTATAAAGAGATGGAAAATATTTCTCAAAAACTTTTAGATGAAATTAATCGTCTTGAAAGGCGTCTTGTTTCTATTAGTGATGATAAGATAGCATTGTTAGTCTAGGAGTAGATATTTTCTAAATCTACTCCTATGTTACCTCTTTCTAAGTAAAGTTAGTATAAACTCTCTACTATGAATGAATATAATGCAGTAGCAAAGAAAAAATTTGGACAAAACTTTTTAAAAGATGAGTCCGTTTTAAGAAAAATCATCGAAGCGATGCCCACAAATACACATAAAGTTGTAGAGATTGGACCTGGCTTAGGTGATTTAACTAAATTTTTAGTTGATGTCAAAAGTGTTGAAGCTTTTGAGGTAGATACCGACTTATGTAAAGTATTACAAAGTAGATTTAAAAAAGAGATTGACACCAAGCGACTCCAGTTACGATGTGGAGATGTTTTAGAAGCTTGGAAGAGTACTTTAATAGATGAGCCGTATGACTTGGTGGCGAATTTGCCGTACTATATAGCTACGAACATCATACTTAAAGCACTCGCAGATCCAATGTGTAAAAATATACTTGTAATGGTTCAGCTTGAGGTTGCAGAGAAGTTTTGTGCATCTGAAGGTGAAAAAGTATTTGGTTCTTTGGGTATTATAACTCAGAGTACAGGAAAGGCGCGTATTATAACACGAGTTCCCCCAACTGCTTTTGATCCTCAACCAAAAATTGATTCTGCTGTTTTTCTTATACAAAAGAGTAGTGATAGAAGTGATAAAGATTTTGAAGATATGTTAAGAATTGCCTTTACACAACCTCGAAAAACTTTAATGAAAAATCTCTCTTCTAAGTATGAAAAGACAAAACTTCAAGAAGTATTTGAAAAACTCAATCTTACATTAACGATTCGCCCTCATCAAGTTAGCACGAAGGACTATCACCAACTCTATACTATGATATAACAAAGGAGTTTGGATGGCAGAAGAGAAACAAGAGGTAGAACAAACAAAACCTCAAACAGACCGTAAACCAAATAATCGAAGAAATAATAACAGAAGACCAAACAATAACACACAAAACAAACAAGCTAGTGATAAAACTACACAGGGTGCAAAACCAAAGCCAAATAAAAACAGAAATAAAAACAGATATAAAAGACAACCTGCACCAACTGATGAAAATTTAAAACTTTTCGTATCAAAAAATCAAGAGGGGCATAAACAAAGACTTAATCCTCATTATAAGCTTGATCTTAATGCAAAAGCAAAAATCCGCATTACACCACTTGGTGGTTTAGGTGAAATTGGTGGTAATATTACTGTTTTTGAAACAGAAAATGAAGCTATTTTAGTTGATGTTGGTATGAGTTTTCCTGATGAAGAGATGCATGGTGTTGATATTTTAATTCCAGATTTTTCTTACTTAAGAGAGATTAAGAAAAAAATTGTTGCTATTATTATCACACACGCACATGAAGATCATATTGGGGCTATGCCATATCTTTTCAAAGAGATGCAATTTCCTGTTTATGCTACACCTTTACCACTTGCTATGATTGGTAATAAGTTTGATGAGCATCATCTTAAAGAGTTTAAAAAGTATTTTAATCCTATAGAAAAAAGAAAAGTATATAAAATAGGGAATGATTTTGAGATAGAATGGATGCATATGACACACTCTATTTTAGATTCTTCATCTTTAGCTATTACAACAGGTGCTGGAACAGTAATTCATACTGGGGATTTTAAAATAGATCATACTCCAGTAGATGGTTATACAGCAGATTTACATCGTTTGGCATATTATGGAGATAAGGGAGTTTTATGTTTGTTAAGTGATTCAACTAACTCACATAATCCTAACCCTACTCCATCAGAACTTAGTGTTGCACCTGCACTTGATAGAGTGTTTAGTAAGGCTGAGGGGCGTGTTATACTTTCAACATTTAGCTCAAACATTCATCGTGTTTATCAAGCTATTCAGTATGGTATAAAATATGGTCGTAAAGTATGTGTTATAGGTCGTTCTATGGAGCGAAATATAGAGATAGCATTACAGTATGACTACATTCGTTTTCCAAAAAATATCTTTATTGATGCTGATGAAGTTGCAAGTTATAACGATAAAGAGGTTTTAATCGTAACAACAGGTTCGCAAGGGGAAGCAAACTCTGCACTTTTTAGAATGTCTATAGGTGAGCATAGACATGTAAAAATCAAGCCAAATGACCTTATTGTACTCTCTTCTCGTGCTATTCCAGGAAATGAAGGAAGCATTTCACAAATGTTGAACCATCTTCAAAAATGTGGTGCAAAAGTTGCTAATGATAAAGATATACATGTATCTGGTCATGCTTCTATGGAAGAGCAAAAACTTATGCTTCGTTTAGTAAATCCTAAGTTCTTTTTACCTGTTCATGGTGAGTATAATCATGTTATGAGACATAAAGAAACAGGTATGGCATGTGGTGTTCCTGAGAGAAATATTTTACTTATGACTGATGGTGAACAGATAGAGATTGCACCAAAATATATGAGAAAAGTAAAAACTGTTAAAACTGGTAAAACATATATTGACAACCAAAATAACCATGAGATTGAAGATGATATCGTTCTTGATCGTCAAAAACTCGCTTCTGATGGTATCGTGATGATTGTTGCAGAGGTAAGTGAGCAAAATGGACAGATGCTTTCTAAACCAAAAGTAACAACTTTTGGTATCATTGCCGATAAACGAGATAAAGCATTTGCCAAAGAGGTGGAAGATATTATAGAAAACTTCCTTTTAAATATGAAATCAGGGCTTATAGGCAATCCTAAAACACTAGAGGGTGATTTACGACAAGTTGTTCGTAAACATATCTACCGTAAAATGAAAAAATACCCTCTCATTGTGCCACATATCTTCATTCACTAATGTTTATAGGCTTGTAATCCCTCTTTGAGGTGATTATGAGCTTCTTTATCTTTTACTGCAAATCGCAACCAACTTTTATCTAAAAAATCAAAACTTTCACATCTTCTTACCAAAATTTTATATTTTAAGAGGTGTGTAAAAATTTTATCTGCTTGAGAAGATTGTACAAGTATAAAGTTTGTATCACTCTCCACTATAACATCAAAAAGTTGGCTCTCTTTAAGGATTGTTTTGAGTTGTTGTTTTTGCTCTTTGTGGTATGTTAGTGTTTGTGTTTTAAAGGCTTCATCGCTAAGGCGTTGAGTCAAAAAAGCACTATCAAGTGAGGAAATATTCCATAAGGGAGGATTGAGTAATTTTCCATTTTTTTTATGGGTAAAGATAGCCCCTATGCGAACACCAGCACAAGCATAAAATTTAGAAAAAGAGTGGACAATATAAAGCTTTTTATAGTCTATAATCTGATTTCGTAACGATTTATGTGCTTCAAACTCTATAAAGCTTTCATCGAGGATAATAGTACATTTTTTCTTTTTCCACAATAAAAAGAGTTCATCTAAATCGTAGTAACTCCCCTCAGGTGTAGAGGGATTGACAAAAATAACGATAGATTTTTTTGCTACAGGTGCGTCTATATCTTCTATACGATTGATTTTATAAATATCTTTTTTTGCTGCTAAGGCTGCTTTTTCATACTCTCCATATAAGGGTGCATAAAGATAGACCTCTTTTGATTTGAGTGAAGCTAAAAGGGCATAGATGGCACTTGTAGCACCGTTATAGAGAGTGATATGCTCTTGTTTGAGTTTATAGTTCTTTGCTATAACATCTTTCAGTGTTGTATAGTTTGTATCGGCATATTTTGTTATAAGTGCTGTGTTAGCACAAAAATCTACAGGGGGTTGGTAGAGGTTAATGTTTGAGGAGAAATCTATAATCTCTTCAGGCTTACATGTAAGCTTTTTGGCATATTTGTATATATTTGCACCATGTTGCATTAGTCTAGCTCCACATCATCCCAAAACTCATCAAAGTCAAGGTTTGTCATCGCATTTTCATCAGCAAGATTTTTTTCTAAAAGTTTTTTTTGCTCATTTACAAAATACTCTTCAAGTGCTTCATTTATTAAAAAGCTTATATCTTTTTTTTTGAGTTCGCTAAAGGCTTCAAGGTTTTGCATATTATAATTGTTGATTTTTATTTCCATAATGTGATTTTATCAAATAAAACTTACTTTTAAAGTATAAATTAATGATAATTAGCTCATAATGGGGAAAGTATGAGAAAATATGTGAGGGAGTGTGCTTTTTGATATGCAAAAATTCTTACTTCTTTATATGATATTCCCTCTATTGTTAAGTGCATTTACAACAGAGTATGAAGTGAAAATTTATGATATTATTTTTTCTTCATTTTTTCCAAAGAAAGAGACAATTGCTGTGTGGACAGATAACCATAAACAAGATGAAATTCTTTATAAACTTCATCATGTACGCTTAACTTATGTTATGAGAAATGCAGATATACTTTTGATTGCACATAGTACTAATATTCATAACGATATAATGAAGTTTGTTACAAGTTATAAATTATTGCAACATTATAAAGAGAGTGTGGTTGGAGGCTTTTACTGGAAGAAAGGCAGACCAAACATCATATTTTTACGAAAGAATCTTCAAAAGTATGATATAAATCTCCCTACTTCTTTATCTAAATATATTGAAGAAGCATTATGAAACATTTAGTAAAAATATATGTAGTTCTTTTAATATTTATCATTTTTGTAATTGGTTTTTTTTCTTTTTCTTTACATCAAACACAAAAAAAACTTACACACAATATAGACACACTTTTCATAGCACAAGCTAAAGAGTTGTCACAAAATATAGAGTTAAAACTTCATCAAGAGATAGATCATGATATATATAAACAGCTTGAAAAACATCCCCAATTAAGAGCAAAACTTGAAAACACTATTTCCACTATGACAACGAGTTTTTATAAGTATATTTATGTCCTTTACCGAGATGTTCATGGGGATTATAGATTTCTTATAGATGGAAGTAAAGAAGACAAAGGTGAATTTAGAGAGAAATTTAATATAGCTAAAGATAAGTGGGATATAGCTTATCAAAATCAAGAACCAAAGCTATTATATCAAAAGCACTTACATAGTTTATGGGTAACTTACTTAGATCCCGTGGTGTTTCATGGTAAAACAGAAGCGATTATTGCTATGGATTTTTCTACAAAACTTCCAAAAAGTATAGCTATTGCTACCAAACCTTTTAGTACAACTTTAGTCTATGTTTTTTTAGCAATTACGCTTTTACTTTTTATACTTTTTTATCAAACTTTTTTGAATTTTCGAGTTAAGAAAGAGTCTATTACTGACACACTAACACAAATTTATAACAGGACTTATTTACGAGAATTATTGGAAGATTTTGATAGTGAGCATTATCAAGTCATTATGTTTGATATTGATTACTTTAAACAAGTTAATGATACTTATGGGCATAAAATGGGAGACAATATTTTACGAGATCTTGCTTTACTTATTAAGAAAGAGATTAGAGAAAATGATATTTTTATCCGTTTTGGAGGGGAAGAATTTCTTCTTTTTGTATATAGAAAAGAGCATGATAAGATGTTTGCTTATAACATTGCACAACGATTGCGTAAAAAGATAGAACAAACAGATTTTATTTATGATGAAGTGAGTATTCATATCACTGTATCTATGGGTGTTACATGTTCGCCTGAGCGTTTTAAAATGGTTTCTAGTGCCATAAAGTATGCTGATGAGATGTTATATATAGCTAAAAAAGAGGGGCGAAATCAAGTTATACATACGCCAAAACTTCAAAAAAAACATCAAGTTGTAGAACAATATCTTACAATTAATGAAATTAAAGATGCTATAGAAGATGATAGAATTTTATGCCATTTTCAAGCGATATTTAATGCTAAAACAGGTGAGATTGTTAAGTATGAAGCACTTGTTCGTTTACGAACACGAGAGGGTGAGATTGTTGCTCCTGTAGCTTTTTTACAAAACATTAGGCACACAAACCTTTATAACGATATGAGTAAAAAAATATTTGACATTGTCTTTGATAAAATAAAAACACATCAGATAGCTATAAGTATTAATATGACTTTTTCAGATATTCTGAACAACGATATTTTTATGCTTATCCTTAAAGAAATTAAAGCACATCAGGCATGCATACCATTTTTAACAATAGAACTTTTAGAGTATGAAGCACTTGAATTAAATGATACTTTTGTACAACATATACAAGCTATTAAATCTTATGGTATTCATATAGCCATAGATGATTTTGGTATTGGTTTTGCAAATTATAATATTTTACAAACTTTACCATTAGATACGATTAAAATTGATGGTTCCCTTATGAAAGATATAGACACTTCATCTACCTCTTTTCATATCGTAAAATCAATTATTTTACTAGCAGATGCGTTACATATAGAGACAGTTGCGGAGTGTGTACATTCTAAAGATGTCTATACGATTGTAAATGATTTAGGTGTTACTTATATGCAAGGTTATTACCTTGCTAAACCTCAAGAATATTTTGTAAAACAGATTAATGATATTGAAAAGAGGTAGTACAGATAACCCCTTTAGAATTACATTCTACTTGAGTTTGTGTATCTATAGAAGTTTTTCTTTGTTCGAGTATTTCTTCTAAATCTCTAAGTACTATGCCATAGTTACGAAAGACAGGAACACTAATTTTTTGTACTTTTGCTTCATCTATTTCATTTGCAAGTGCTTCGAGTCCAGATTCATAGATTGCTTGATTTGTAACATAATGGAGGTAATAATCTTTCATAATTTCAATGTTATTGAGCCATGCATATTTTTCATCACTTGTTAGGGAGGGGTTTGTTTGTACTCTAGTGATTAAACTATCGATAAGTATTTTTGCTTTTTCTTCACGCATTGCATAGACGGCATCTATATTTTTGATATATTTTTTTAGCCCATCGACCAATTGACTCGGTCTTAAATCTTTGTGTTCACTTTTATAAAGATGTTGTGTTGTTTCTGTCGCTCCATAGCTTAATGCTTCTAAGAGTTCTAAAACAGCGTGTAAATAAACATATTTGTCAGTTTGGGTATGGTCAAAGGCTATACCGTGTTGAGAGATTAAAGGTAAATCACCTACATATCTTAATGTCATTCTTGACTCCTTTTCATATATTGTAACATATTTTATACTATAATTTCTCTATGAATTTTCCTGAAGAATGGACTCAAAAAGAGTTTTTAATAAATAAAAAAAAGTTACAAGATGAAGGTGTGGAAGTGATTTTAGTTGATACTATTCTCTCTCCCATTGAAAAAGTACAGAGTATTGTATATAACCCTTTTGAGATGAAAAAATACCCCCATGGAAGTGTATTTGTTTTGTATTGTGATACGGGTAAGGCAACGAAAAAGCGTCTTAAGGAGTACAAAGAAAAATTTCCAAACTATCATTGTATTTCATTAAGAGGTGGTCGAGGTTATTGGAGAAAAGATATGATACTTTTAGATAATGATGCTTAATGTAAATATAGATAAATTTCAAAAATGTTTAGTTGAAAAACGCTTTTATGATGCACACGAAGCTTTAGAGGATTTATGGTTTCCTCGTCGTTTTGAAGATAATGCAGAGGTGAAGTTACTGAAAGGTTTTATTAATGCTGCTGTGAGTTTTGAGCTAAGTAAAAGAGGCCGTAAAGAGCAAAGTAAAAGAGTGTGGGATACCTATTTAAAGTATAAATCATATCTTGCTACCGTTGATAGCCCATATCTATCACTCTACCATACTTTAGTATATGATGTAGAATCTATCGCAAGAGAATTAGCTATAATTTCACCAAAAACTCACTAAATTTTGCTAAAATCACGCTTACTAATTTTAAAAATTTTAAGGAAAGATAGATGAAAAAAATACTACTTAGTAGCATTGTTATGTCTGCTATGGCATTAACTGCTCAAGCAGGTGATAAAACAAAAGAGATTGTTACACATACAGAGATGGGTTATATCCAAACAAATGGAAATACAAAAACAAAAACTTTTAATCTTGATACAAAAGCAGAAAGACAATGGGAACAACATGTAGGTACAGTAACTTTTGATGGTCAGTATGCTAAAGATGCAAATAAAGTTACTAAGAAAAAATATCTTTTAGAACTAGAATATAACTATGAATTTACAGATGTTTTAGCATTTTCTTATCTTGCTGGATATAAATATGATAAATTTTCAGGATTTGATTATCAAGTTTATACAGGTCCTGGTTTAAAATATAAAGCACTTGTAGAAAAGCTTCAACACCTTTCAGTAGAAGCAGATGTTTTATATTCTAAAGATAAGTACCAAGGTACAGGTAATACAAATAATTATGCTTCATATAGAATCAAAGGGAATTATGATTTAGCAATCACACCTACATTAAAGTTTACACAAGAGGTAACTTTACGAGGTTCTCTTGATCGTAGTGATAACTACTTTGCATTTTCTAAAACAGCATTTATAAGTAAAATTTCAGATATTTTTTCTGCTGGTGTAAGTTATAAACTAGACTATGTAAATCTTCCTCAAGCACAATACAAAACAGATGAGACTTTAACTTTTAATCTTATAATGGATTACTAGTCTTTTCTTTAGTATAAAGTAGAAGCATAATTGATGCTCCTACTGCTAAAAAACTTGAACTTAAAAAAAGGTACTTTGGATAGTATTCATAGATATATCCTGCAATGATAGCTCCACTTAATCCCCCAAAACCATAAGTTACTCCTGAAAAAAATTGTTGTGCTAGTGCTTTATTTTTATAATGATGAAAAAGGTAACTGATAGCAGATGAATGAAAAAGTGCAAAACTGAGTGCATGAAGTGACTGTGCAAAAAATAAGATAGGAAGATTTTGTGCAAACGCAAAGACTAAAAACCAACGAACTACTGTCGCTAAGGTTGTAAATATAAGTAGATGTAAAAGATTTCTTTCTAAAAGTTTGCCTTGAAAAAAGAGCATAAGTACTTCCACTACAACACCAAAACTCCAAAGGTATATGGTAGTATCCATACTTAATCCATGGGCTGTTTCATAAATGGTAAAAAAGTTATAAAAAGAGCCAAAACTCATTTGCATAAGAGTAAGCCCTATCCAAAGTTTATAATCATGAAGAAGGTGAATGGGTGTATTGTCTTTTTGGGTAACACTACTCTCCTCTTTAGTTATGTTTTTTACGATGATATAGCCAAAAAAACTACTAATAATAACCATCGTCACAAGAAAATGTAGGGCAGTAAAAGGGTTATGTAGAAATTTTACAAGCACAAGAGAAACAATGATAAAGCCAAGAGAACCAAAAAGTCGAACTTTGCCATATTTGTGTTTGCCTATACTTTCTAAAGCTATACTCTCTATATATGGAATAGTTAAGCTCATCCCTACTCCTAAGAAGATATTTGAGTATAAAAGAGCATAGAAGTTATGAAGTGTTGTATAGAAAGAGAAGGCGCTAAAAATCATAAATAGAAGTGCTATATTGAAAGTTGTTCTGTTAAGTTGCAATCCTTTTTGAAATAAAAAAGGAAGGATGACTCGCACTAAGGGTGCAGCAGAAAAGAGGATGCCTATCTCACTAGCACTGTAGCCTATATCAGCTAAAATTTTTGGCATAAAAATGATGTATATGCCAACAATAGAAAAATAAAAATAGTAAAATGACGATAGATAAAAAGGGAGTAAATTCATAAAAGAAGTATAACTAATATTACTTTGATATTCTCTATGATACAATCCTTTAAATAACAAAACGGTTATGAAGGTATTACTATGATTTTAGAAATGAAAGAAAATGATTTTATTGTTTCAAAGACAGATACTAAAGGGCGTATAACTTATGTTAATAAGATATTTATGGGTATGGCAGAATATACTGAAGAGGAACTCTTAGGTAAACCTCATAATATTATTCGCCATCCTGATATGCCACGCTCTGTTTTTAAGCTTCTTTGGGACAGAATTCAAAATAAAGAGGAGATTTTTGCATTTGTACTGAACAAAACAAAAAATAATAATAGCTACTGGGTTTATGCTAATGTAACAGCATCTTTAGATGTAAATGGTTCTATAGTGGGGTACTTTTCTGTTAGGCGTAAACCCTCGACTAAGGCACTTGAGATTATTAAACCTTTATATCAACAGATGTTAGATGCTGAGCGTTCTGGAGGAATGGAAGCTGGTACAAAAGTATTACTAGATGCACTTAATAAAGGGGGAATGGGTTATGATGAATTTATCATCTCTATACAAGGATAAGAGAATATTAGTACTCTTTAGCACTACTTTTGCCATTATGATATATGCTTTAGTTACTACGCAATTCATACTAGCTGGTGGTGTCTTTTTTATACTTTTAGTTACTTTATTTATACCAACACAATCAGGTCATGCACATGGGAGTTTAATGCAACAAATGCATAAAGTACTACTTGAAGCAGCCGATGGTAAACTTGAAAATCGTGTAACACATATACCGACAGATGATTCTATAGATTCAAGATTTGCATGGGCATTAAATGATGTTCTTGATCAACTTGAAACTTTTATGCGTGAAGCCTCAACTACTATCGATTGTGCTTCAGTTGGAAAAACTTATAGACAAACAAATCCTATAGGTTTACATGGTATTTTTAAAAATACAGCCTTGCAGGTCAATGGTGCTATCGCTTCCATTTCAGCTGGTTATGAAACACGAATCAAAGGGGAGATGTCCACTGAGTTCACTCGTCTTGGTGGTGGTATAGCACAAGGTCTTGGTGTGATACAAGTAGATTTATCAACCTGTTCTGAAGATTCTAAAGAGATTGCCGATGTTGCAAATAAAACAGCACAAGAATCATCAAGTAGTTTAAATAATGTGATTGAGATAGGAGAACGACTTAATGCTCTTGTTGAACTTATTGCATCCTCTCATGAAGGTATCATAGGTTTAGAAGGTCGTTCCAAAGAGATTTCAGAGGTTATAGGTCTTATCAAAGATATAGCAGATCAAACAAATCTTTTAGCACTCAATGCTGCCATAGAAGCAGCAAGAGCAGGAGAGCATGGACGAGGGTTTGCTGTGGTTGCTGATGAGGTGAGAAAACTAGCAGAACGAACACAAAAAGCAACGCATGAGATTGAGATTACTATTTCGACATTACAACAAGAAGCTAATGATATGCGTGCAAATTCAGATGAAATTAGTACTATAGCTCAGGCATCTAATGATGTAATTCATGCTTTTGAAAATACTTTTAGAGATCTTAATACATTAGCAAACCAATCTTCCCATTCAGCAATTAAGATTCAAAATCGTCTTTTTACAACTTTAGTAAAAGTAGATCATATTCTTTTTAAATCAAATGCTTATTCTGCGGTGCTTAATGAAGATGATAGAAAATTTCCAGATCATCATCAATGTCGTATGGGGCAATGGTACACACAAGAGGGAAGAGAAAGATTTAGTCATACAAAAGCATATAAAGAGATGGATAAACCACATGCTGGTGTACATAATGCAGTGTTTAAAAATCTTGAATTTGTTAAAAAACATGCTGTTATTCATGGGGAAAATCCAAAAATCATAGCAAAAAATTTCATAGAGATGGAAAACTTTTCAAGTGAACTTTTTGATAAACTTAATGAAATGATAGAAGAATATGAGGCGAGTAAATAAAGATTTTTCGTGTTTACTTAATATTTACTTATAATTATTATAATTTCAACATCTCAATTATGTTTTCCCCCTTTCATAAGCGAGATATATACTCCTATAAATTTTTAAATAGCCAAGTTTTTCCCTTTTTATTCTCTTGGCTATTTTCTCATAACTTATGTTAAAATGCTTCCTATGAAAATAACACTTACAACTCTTAATTCAAGATACACACACTCCGCTATAGGTCTGCGTTACCTTTATGCAAATATGCAAGAACTGCAAGAACATACAACCATACAAGAATTTTCTATCAATGATGCTATACAAACCATTGCTGAAAAGCTCTTAGATACGACCCCAGATATTATAGGTATAGGTGTCTATATATGGAATGCTTCACATATACATGAACTCTTACATGTAATCAAAAAAATAGCTCCTAAAGTGGTGATTGTTTTAGGGGGCCCTGAGGTAACACATGAACCTTTTAGGGTAAACTTTGACAAAGCTGATTATATTATCAAAGGTGAAGGTGATTTGGCTTTTTATAAGCTTTGTAAGGTGATAGAAAATAAACAGGTTTCAGAGCGTATCATTCCAATGGGAATGCCTGATTTACAAGATGTTGTTCTCCCTTATAAGTATTATAGTGATCATGACATTAAAAACCGTTATCTTTATGTAGAGGTCTCAAGAGGATGCCCTTTTGCATGTGAATTTTGTCTCTCTTCTATGGATGAAAAAGTGCGTGCGTTTGATTTAGATGCTGTGCTTGAAGAGTTTGAAATACTTTGGCAACGGGGTGCGAGAAATTTTAAGTTTGTTGATAGAACATTTAATCTTAATATGAAAACAGCCAATCGTATTTTAGATTTTTTTCTAGCCAAAGAGCCACCTTATTTTGCTCACTTTGAGGTGATACCTGACCATTTCCCAGCTTCTTTACGTGAGAAGATACAACGATTTCCCCATGGAGCCTTGCAACTTGAAATAGGAATCCAAACACTTAATCTTGAAATAGCAAATAATATCTCTCGCCAACTTAAACTTGATAAAATCAAAGAAAATATTGCTTTTTTAGAAAATGAAACTACAGCACATATTCATCTTGACCTTATTGTAGGTTTACCAGGAGAATCGTTAGAAAGTTTTGGTGCAAATTTAGATAAACTGATGCAATTAAGTTCATGTGAAATACAAATAGGGATTTTGAAAAAACTTTCAGGAACTTACATTAATCGTCATGATGAGATTCATGGAATGGTGTATAGCGACATTCCCCCCTATGACATCTTAAAAAATGATCAGTTAAGTTTTAAAGATATTCAAATTATGAAACGCTTTGCACGATTTTGGGACATCACCTATAACAGTGGTAATTTTAAACATACAATGCCTCTACTCTGGAATAAAGAGCAAGTGTTTGTACCTTTTTATGCCTTTGCTTTGTGGGTGTATGAAAAAACAGATACTACCTATAAAATCTCTTTAGATCGTATGGGTACATTAATCTTTGAGTATTTGGTTACATGTAAGCAAAAAGATACTCAAGAAGTAGCTAATGCAATGCTTAAGGATATATTGAAACTCAAAGGTCGTGCAGTGCCATCTTATTTAAAACCTTATGCCAAAGATGTGAAGCAAAAAGCAAAGATGGGACAAGGTGGTTTTAACAAACGACAGCATTAGACTTCTTATGCTATAATAAAATACTTAAAAAAAGGATGGGATGAATATGTTTGGATGTACTGGAAAACTAAAACAGCAAGAGCAACATTATCAAAGTCAAATAGCATCACTTGAAGAGGAAAATCAAAGGCTTCGTGAAGAGATTTTACAGTTACAACAAACACCTGTTCAAGAAGATAATGCACATCACGATAGTTTTGTACATCTTCTTATGAAGAGTTATGAGAGTGGTACAGTTTTTTTACAACACACTATAGAAGATAATCTTGCAATGCTTGATGATGTTAATATGCTGAATTCAAAAACAGATGAACGAATGCAAAATGTGGAAAATGAGACACAAAATATTCTTAATGCTATTCAAAATATTCAAGAATATTCCAACACTTTGGGGGATGATTCTAATTCTCTTAATGATAGTGTTCTTTCTATAGCACAAATTATTAATCTTATTAAAGATATATCTGATCAAACAAACCTTTTAGCACTCAATGCTGCTATAGAAGCAGCAAGAGCTGGAGAGCATGGACGAGGATTTGCAGTGGTTGCTGATGAGGTAAGAAAACTTGCAGAGCGAACACAAAAGGCTACACAAGAGGTTGAGATTAACATTAATGGATTGAAACAAAATTCAAATTCTATGATGGAAATTAGTAGTACTTTTATGGAGGAAACATCTAAAGTTATCGATACACTTGATAGTTTTGGAGAAAATATTCATAAAGTTGTAGATAACTCTCAACATATTAAAAATAAAACGCAAGATCTTACTAATGAGTTACATGTAAGCAATGGTAAAATCGATCATATCGCTTTAAAACTTGCAGGTTATAAGGCATTGATTGATAATGCTAAAGTAACAATCATTGATGAACATTCATGCCGTTTTGGTCGTTGGTTTAGTGAAGTAACACGCACAACACTTAAAGGTAATAGTCATATTGCAAGTATTACTAAACATCATACAAATGTTCATCAAGGGTTAAAACAAGCTATAGCTCTTGCTGAAAGTGGTAAACTTGATGAAGCAGTTATTGCCATGCAAAAAGTGGAAGAAGCAAGTGAAGTTGGTTTTGAAGAGTTACTTCAAGCAGTGAAAGAGAGATTAGCATAAAATGACTTACATACCAAGGGAATTAATACCTTTGGTAAGTGAATCATCAATCTCTTTTGCATAAGATGGATTTCGTTTTGAGAGTTTTTTATAAAAGTTAATGATGAGATCTTTGTTTGTTTGTTTGTGACGACATAAACGCAAGATTACTTCAGAGTATTTATAAAATTCTGGATGAAGGCGAATACCAAGTTTTGCTGGTATAGTTCCATGGTACTCTAAAATACCATCAAGTGCCTTTTTTAACTCTTCTGAGGATGCTTGTCTATTTTTTATAACTGTTAAAAAGTCATTGAATTCATGACTTACAATCTCTTTAACTTTCTCTTCTTTTGTTCGTTTTTCATATATTTTTTGTTTCTTTTTTGATCGTGATACTAAAAAAATTACTAAAATACCAAGCATTACAATAAGAACTATAAAAGATTTTATAAGAAGAAGAATATCCATCGCTATGTATGCCCAAGTGTTAGAGTGGTAAAATTATAGCTAAAAAATGAATGGGATTAAGTATTTCGTTTCTTTTTTATAATGTTGGTATTGTGCTGTATGGCAGAGCCAGAGTGATTCCTCATAACGCAGTTTTGTAATGAGTGTTATAAAAAGAATAGTATATAAGAAAAAATGATATATAGTTGGATAAAGAATGACTACTCCACCCATCATAGTAAGGACAGAAAGGTACATAGGATGACGAATATATTTATAAATACCATGAGTAACTAAGACACAGTGTTCTTTAATATCTGGACGGATGTTAAAGTTGTTTTTTTGATGATGTCCAATAGCTGTTAGTCCTATCGTTATACCTAAAATAATTGTTAAAATACCAACTATTGTATAAGATGGTGTTGCATTTATAGAAACTAACATCAAAGTAATGATAAAAAACTGTATAAAAACAAGCACTTTACTTTTCATATGATGGTAACCTTTTTGGATGTAGTGTAGCATATTCTTATGTTATAATCGAAAAAAAAGTGAAGTGATGCAAAAAAAAATACTTATTCTTTTACTCAGTTTATCACTTTATGGTGCAAACCATTTAGTAGATGAACCCTCCCCCTATTTACAACAGCATAAAAACAATCCAGTAGATTGGTACCCATGGAATGATAGAGCGTTACAGAGGGCAAAACAAGAACATAAGCTCATTTTTTTATCTTTAGGCTATAGTACTTGTCATTGGTGTCATGTGATGGCTCGTGAAGATTTTGAAGACAAGGAGATTGCTAAGCTCTTAAATCGTTCTTTTATAAGTATTAAAATTGATAAAGAGGAGTACCCTCAACTTGATGCTTATTATCAAAAAATATATCAGAAATTACGACATAAAGGTGGTGGTTGGCCATTAACTATCATACTCACAGAAGATGAAAAACCTTTATTTGCAGGAACTTACATACCAAAATATCCATCTTATGGTTCTAAAGGTTTAGTACATATTCTTAAAGAATTTGCTTTACTCTCTCAAAAACAACGCCAACTTTATGCGAAAAAGATACAAACTACATATTTACTTCATGATGAAGAACATAAACCACAACAATCTTTTCAAAAAGATTTGATGTTAGAGGCACAGCAACATTTTAGAAACCTTTATGATGTTCAAAATAAAGGTTTTGGTACACATCCAAAATTCCCTCATCCTGCTATGTTACTTGCACTTTTACATAGTTATCAACTAACACATAACAAACAACTTTTGTTAATGGTGGAAAATACACTAACAGTAATGGTGAAAAGCGGATTATATGATCAGATTGATGGAGGATTCTTTCGTTACTGTGTTGATGCAAAGTGGAATATTCCCCATTTTGAAAAAATGCTTTATACTAATGCTGAATTGATAGAGGTATATACTCTTGCTTATAAAATAACACATAATACACTATATAAACAGGTTGTACAAGAAAGCATAAGGAACATAGAACAAAATTTTGGTGAGGATGGTATCTATAAAAGTGCTACAAATGCTGAATCACCCAACAATGAAAATATTTTAGAGGAGGGGTATTACTTTCTTTTTCGTTATGATACAACCTTAGATTATCTTGTAAAACATATGATTAAAGTGCAAGATGCAAAACAAGCTTTAGCTTATTTTGGTATCGAAGAAGATGGGAACATTGATGGAGAACTTTCTAATCCTCATAAAACATTTATAGCACCTCCATATAATAGTGTTAAGATTAAAAAATTACTTCATCTTATGCGGAAGCAACGGACTTACCCTTTTATAGACTATAAACGCAATACAGCATGGAATGCTCTTTATATTTCTGCAAAACTTTATAGTAGTGTATGTGATAGTCGATACAAAAAAGAGGCATTACAATCATTGAAAAAACTGCTTACATATAATATGAAAAAAGGTGAGCTTTACCATATTAGTGTAAAGGGTGCTAGTTTGACAAAAGCAGCACTTTTAGAAGATTATGCTTTTGTAACACAGGCACTTTTACAAGCTTATCAACTTACGCTTGATAAATATTACTTACATGTAGCTACAAAACTTTTACAAAAAGCGAAGAAAAAATTTTATAAAAAGCATCAATGGTATCTTAGTGATGATACTTTTCGTGTTATAGCAACGATGCAAGATGGTAGTTACAGAAGTGCTTTAGCAGTACTAATGCAAAATTATCTTTTTGTAGGAAGCATTGTGGATATACCTGAATTTTATACTTTACAAAAAGAGAGCTTACAAAAAGTAAGGAGTTCTCTTAGCCATCATACACCCTATTATGCAACAGCTTTTGATTTATATCTAAAAAATCATTATGGTATTTACATTATTAAATCGAAGAAGAAGAATTTTATTGCCCTTTTGGATTATAATTTTGCTTATCCTTTTGTGTACTTTCACATAATTGATACAATAAGTTATGAAGTATGTGGAGTACGAAGTTGCTATATGAATACAAAAGATGTAAATCAAGTGAAGAAGATGGTAAAATAGGAGATTTTTTAGTCAAAAAAAATAAATTTATATAAAATCAGTATGAATTAAGTCTAAAGAATCTATTCTATGTATAGATGAATTTAAAAGGACGATATTATGAAAAGAAAATTTTTAGCGTTTTCAACAGTAGCTTTGGTAGTACTCTTAAGTGGATGTGGTGGTGGAGATAGTGGAGATAGTAGTTCAAATACAGGGGGAACTTCCCATCCATCAAGTATAAAAATGTTAGATCCAATACCAGCATATACACAATCTACAACTCAACAAGCTAATGGGCAAACGATGAGTAATAAGCTTGGTGCTGATGGTGATTTTGTTGTGACAAAAGTAGGAGATTATATAAATTTAGGTTTAGCTAAAAATATTAAGACGGTTGATATCGTTGCTATGACTAAAATAACTAATGCACAAATAGGTTATACAAATGGCGATAAATTATTTGGAACAGTTTCTTCTGATTTTTTAAAGGGAGAACAACATCTTGTTGGTACGGTAGTTCATAGTGGTACCGCAAAGGATTATGATTGTGTACAGAAGTATTCATCAATTTTGCCTTTAGTTATTGACGATACAAATGTATATAAAGTTAGAAATGGTGTAGATGGAGGTACTTTAATCTCAACAACATGTCCTAAAGATATTGCAGAGGATGATAATGGTGTAAAATTGATATTGAAAACTTACGAAAGTTCTACAAATACAATTATTACAGATAACAATGGAAAAATTTCTCATATTAGTGAATATAGAAAATTACAATAGTAACTTTTAGCAGTACTTTTTCTCCCCCTTTTACTGTTCATCTTATTTATAAAATAGTATAGATGAAGAGGTGGAGTAAAGGTAAAATTTGTGTTATAATCCTACTTATAAATAGAGAGGAATGACACAAAATGTGTGCAATATTTGGGATTTTAGGAACTTACAACGAAAAACTTGCATACAATGCACTCTCTGCACTTTCCCATCGTGGTCCAGATTTTTGTGGAGTAGAATATACAAAAACACTTTTTTTTGCTCATCAGCGACTTAGTATTGAAGATGTGCATCATAGAAGCCATCAGCCCTTTAAGTATAAAAATATTCTTCTCTCTTTTAATGGTGAAATCTATAATCATAACCAACTAAGAAAAGAGTTAGATTTTGATTTTCAGACACAAAGTGATACTGAAGTGATTATTGCAGCATACTTAAAGTGGGGAGAGACATTTGTTTCACATCTTCGTGGAATGTTTGCTATTGCACTTCTTGATGGGGAAAAACTCTATCTTTTTCGTGATAGACTTGGTAAAAAGCCACTTTTTTATATGCAAGATACAGATGCTTTTTATTTTGCTTCAGAGATTAAAGCTCTTAAACCTTTTTTACGACATAAAGAGATAAATAAAGATGCATTATGTTCTTATCTAAGTTATCTTGCTCCTACAGCACCTCATACTTTTTATAAGAGCATAGATAAACTTGCACCCTCTGAGATGCTTATTTTTACAAACAATACTCTTACATGTAAGCGTTACTATGATATTTTAGATACCCCATCAAACTTGATTATGAATAAAGAAGAAGCTATAGGTCAACTTAAAGAGAAACTTGAAGAGTCGATAGCTATGCGACTTCAGAGTAATGCACCTATGGCTGCTCTTTTAAGTGGAGGGATAGATAGTGCTACTATTAACTACTATGCTAAAAAATTTGGAAAAAATCTTACCACTTATACTTTAGGATTTGAAAATTTTAGTAAGTATGATGAACGAGAAAATGCTAAAGAAAGTGCGAAATTTTTAGGAGTTGAAAATATTCAAATAGAGCTTAGTAAAAAAGATTATATAGATACTATAGATACCGTTTTTGAAACACTTGATGAACCTTTAAATGATCCAGCATCTATTCCCTTATATCACCTTTTTAGTCATATTCAAAAAGATGGTTATAAAGTAGTGCTTAGTGGTGAAGGTAGTGATGAGTTATTTTTAGGGTATAGACAGTATTTTGAGTACCTTGAGATGGAAGAAGCTAAAAAGGTATTTCATAAAAATTGGCTAAAAAAATATTTTCGTTCTAACTTTAGTATGAATCGTGAGTGGGAGTGGTATAAGCGCGCTTTTGAGGGGGAGGTTATTTTTAGAACTTCAAGTGAAAAATTTACCGATATGCAAAAAAATATTTTAATGAAAAAAAATGTACGGGATGGTGATGGATTTTTATACCTTAAAACGCTTCGTGAAAATTTTGATAACTCTAAGCATAGTGATGAATCATTATGGTTTAGTTATGCCGATTTACAGCATTTCCAAGCAGAACACTTTTTAGCAAAACTTGATCGTGTAAGTATGGCACATTCTATAGAATCACGCACCCCTTTTTTAGATCATCAATTTGTAGAACTTGTTTTTAGTCTTGAACCTTCACTCCGTTACAAAGATGGTATTACCAAAGGGCTTTTAAAAGAGACGCTTAAAGATACCCTTCCCTTGCAAATTCTCTCACGAAAGAAAAAAGGGTTCTCTAATCCTTATGGAGAGTACCTCTATAGCAGTGGTAGAGTTAATCTCATAGAGGAGGTAAATAAAAAAACAGGGATGTTTAAAGAGGATGTTTTACAAGAGTATATACAAACAGCACGAAAAGGGCGTTTTAAACAGCATGTTTGGGGTTTGTATGCACTAAGTCATTGGATAGATAGAGAGTTGTTATGATAAAGGAGTTAGAGATTACTCTCTTCTCCTTTAAGTTTTTATTTGACAGTGAATGTAACTTTATAGGTAACATTACCATTAATGATTTTTTTAAAATTTAAAGAACCATCAGGAAACATAAAAGGTTTTGTTAGTGTTATACTATAATCTTTACCATTTTTAGTGAAGTTATTTGTATAGATTGCTTCATCTAAGAAAAGCGTATCACTAAATACACCCATTTGCATAGAATCACTATAAAAGACCATCTCTATATATACCCCTGCCATTGAAGCTAAATTTGGTGCAGCATTAGTACTATAGTCAATATTTAATAGTGTTTTATTTTTATAGTTCCAGCCATGAAAAGGATCACCTTGTGTAAAGTGTTCATATATAGATATTTGATCATTAAATGGTCTATATGGTGCAGAAGCACCAGCATACATATGCTCTTGTGTCCCAAGTGTGCCTATATAACCATCTACATCAAATGTATGACCAGGATGGAATTGCGTTATTGGTGTGATTTTTTGATTAAAAAATTGTGTATCTACCAATGTAACTTTAAGATGTTTGATGACAATTCCTTTATGCCAAGTAGGTGTTACCTCCGCACTAATATGTTTTTTATGGATATCTGCTTTTGTGACAAATGAATAGAGTGCAACAGGATCGAGAGAAAGACCAGAACAGATACCCTCTACCACATTTCCAGCAGAATCTGCATCTATAGTATAAGATGTAGCAGACCCTTCTATATAATCAGCTTTAAAATTTTGAGTGTTATCTATACCATAGTTGGAATTACCTGTATAAATTTTCATAGCACTTCCATAGTATGTATCTCCCGTTTGAAGATTGTCAACAGTCATATTTGTAATGATATTTGCTGTTGAACATATTGCAGAAGCATAGTTCCCTGTAACTATAGAGATACCTGTACTGATAAGGGAATCAAGATTACTTTTTATCGTTTCTGTGATTTGTTCAATGGTATCTAGTGAATCATGTTCTATAGCGTCAATACCATACCGTAAGAGTGTTTGGTCATTTAAGACATTACTATAATCAACCATTAACATAGGGATTTTAGGGTAAAAACTAAGTGCTTGAGGCATATTGTTTTTGTCTTTAAATTCGAAAGAATCATCAGTTGGATTAAAACCTAAAATTTTAACTGAACCATGAGCTGGAAAGTTAAAGTATGCTTTTGTACAAGCGTATTGTGTGTTGATTTTTATTCTTGCTTCTCCTAAATCACTTCCATCATTACTAGAGCTATAAGTAACTTTTTTTAAGAGAGGTATATAAAATTTCTGTGTATTAGTAACTAACTCTTGATTGTATAGTGGTGTTGTTTGTGAGTAGTTGAAATCTTTAGAAAGGGTAACAGGGGTATAAGTAGGTTTATACGCTGTGTATGTTTTTGCTGTGTTATTTGCTATAAAAAGTTGTGCTGTAGATGTAAGACCTTTCTCTTTTGTAATGGTATTTAAAAGACTTACTTTAAGATCTGCACTAGAACTTGCAGGAGTATTTAAAAAGTTATAAAGGTTATAAATCAATTTTTGTTCTTCATTTTTCGGTTTAAAATTACTTGTAACTTCAAAGCTTCTAATGACACCATTAAGACGACTATCTCCTCTATATCTTGTAACTTGTGTAACATTGTGAGGTGCATTTATTTTAACAAGAATATTTCTAGTATAGTCATCTCCATGACCATTATATTTTTTTCTTATGACAAAATAGACATTGTTTGCATATACATAAGCACTTTGTACTGCTATTTTATAGTCAAACCCACCTAAAATTTTAAGACTTGGATGTGTAATTCTTTTCAGGAGTTTACCCGTATTTATATCAATTACATCAAAACTTAGTTGGTAGTTTTGATAGTGATTGTTTGTAGCATCATCAGCAAGTTTAATGTTTTGAGGCATGATGATAGTGTTTCCTGTTATCGCATAATCATACCCATCAAGAGGATTTATCGCACTTGGGCGAAGATTATTTGCAAGGGTATAGGTATAATCTATAGTATAGGTATTGAGATTATAAGCATAAAGTTTAGGTTTATTCATACTATTTGCATAGACGAAAAATATTTTATTATTGTATTTATATAAGTGGTTATATGGGTTTACTCCACCTAAAAGTATTTTTTCTTTACTTTGTGTAATCTTATGAGCAGAGAGAAAGTGTAAATCTGTATCATACTCAAAAAGGTACAAATCCATATATGCTTGATAATCCTCTTTTGATTTTTGTGCTAGTACACCTAACATATATATCTTATTTTGCATTTGATCCATTACAGGAGCATTAAGAAGTTGTAAAGATTGGTATGTTGTAGATCCTGTATAGTGTGCTTTAAAATCATCAAGAACATCTACTCTTTTATCTACAGAGCTTAGTCCTGTATAGGTTTTGCCTTGTCTGTTGAAAGCAGTTTGTGTAATGGTATCACCATTAATGGCATAGTAATATAAAGGATTAGATACCGATAGAGTAAAAGGGTCTGTATATTGTGTTTCATTTTGTTGTACTAAAGAGGAATAGGCACATTTACCATCCATCTCACTTACCATAACATCTAAACCAGAACACATACTTATTTGTGTTTCTCTCTCTCCATGTAAAAAGGCTATGTTTGTTCCACTTGATGGTACCATCCAACCTTGTGCTATCGCTACATAATCGCCATTGAAGTTTGGACTTGGACATCCATCGTTCATATAGTAGTGTACAAATAAGGGTTTACTCACTTTATCATAAATGAACTCTTTTTTATTTGGTGCATATTTTAGCATTTCATAGTATGTTCCATGTGTAGTATTTACTTTAACATTTCCTGTATTTTTTGAACGAGCTGTAAAGTAAAGGTAGCCATCAAGTTCTATGAGGTTTGTAGGGATTGTATTTCCAGCGAGATAACTTCTTACCACATCACTACTATATATATGATTTGAAATGAGAGCTTCTAAAGGTATATCATGATTAAATTTAGAGAGATTGTACTCATCAACATGAAGGAGTTCTTTTTGGACATTATTTGTTTGGAGTACACCATCAACTAAAGTACTCTCCTTTACCGTATGATACCCTCCCCAAGATCCATACATCATACCTTTGTAGATGATAGGTGGTGCAAAAAAACTAAAGTTTTCATTTGTAACATTGGATTCTGCTACTACTATATCTTTAGTATTTGTGGAGGTTGCCTTTTTTATATCTGAAGCAATGGCTGAAGCAATAGTATCGTAGCTAAAGCTTCTGTTACTGCTTAGATTACCTTCACAAATGTAGCTGATACCATTTTCATCTTGTGTAATTGTACATACATCACCATTGATAGTAACTTTTTTTACTAGCGTGTTGTGTGCTAGTGCATCTGAAACATTCCATGAACTGATAGGGCTGATAGGTGTAGTTGGTTTTTTTGGTGTATTTGTACCACCATTATTACTATTACTGGTGCTACTCCCACCGCCACAAGCGACAAAAAGTAGCATAAAGAGTAAAGCCATTGACCATTTTATAAAAATAATCTTTTTCATAATAACCATCCTTTAAGTTTAAATTAAATCTATTCTATCTTATAGGATGTTAAAAAATACTAAAATTAACTCATCTTTTTCCACTTTCCTTTTTCCACACCACTTAAATCATACTTGTTAAGATAGCCTCGTGGTGTCAATACCCTTCCATCTTTTGTAAGTTTTGTTGTAGAGTTACCTAAAAGAAGTGTTGTGGACATATTAACATCCTCATTTTCTACACCAGCTTCTACAAGTTGCGTTGAGGTGATGATTTTTATTATTTGATTTGGTCGTCCTAAATCTCTAGCTATGACTACTATACGCTCTTGATTAAGAGAATGTAATTGGGCTAACATCCCCTCATAAGGTGCTAAACGACTTCTACTTTTTGGATTGTAAATTGCTATGACCATATCACTATCAAGAGCATTATGAATTCTTTTTTGGATGAGTGAGGCATCTGTGAGTCTATCTGAAAGTGATATAAGGCAAAAATCTTGTGAAAGTGGTGCGCCAACTTCACTAGCAAGTGCTAAAACAGAACTAATACCAGGGAGTGCTGAGTATTCTATCGTATTCCATAAATCTAGTGTATCTAAAAGTTCAACTACTAAAGAACCCATAGCATAGACATTAGCATCACCATTAGAGAGTAAAGCAACTTTACGACCTTTTTTTGCTTCATCTATAGCATACTGTACTCGTTCTATCTCTTTTGTCATAGGTGTGGTAAAAACCTCTTTATTAGCAACGAGATGAGGTAAATCTTTAGCATATTTTGTATAAGCGACTATAAGATCAGCTTCTTCTATAGCATGGATAGCTTCTTGTGTTAAGTAACGGCTTCCACCAGCCCCTGTAGAAACAAGTGTAAGTTTTGACATTATTTTCCTTTTGTAATTTAAGTAAGTTATCATACCATCACTTTCTTATCTTTTTGTAAATCGTATAACTTGATATTTTTTACTAAAGAAGATACACTAGTACTTACACTCCACTAACACTTTTATGGAATACTTTTATAATCAAAAGTAAGGGATACCTGTATGAAATACTCTTTATTACTCTTTTTTAGCTTATTTATAGGGAATGTTTTTGCACAAACTCCAAACTCTATAGATATGCAAATAACAGCTATCCAAAAAGCACCACCTGAACAACGAGTTAAATTAATGAATGCTTTTAAAAGAAAATTGATAAGGATGAATCAAACACAGCGAACAAATACCATTAAAAAGATGAGGATGGCTATGCATGCTAGAGAACATGGTGAAGGGGCGATGCACACCCATATGCAACACTATGTTAATGATGTACACCTGCATCACGGAGGGGATGTTTATCATAGAGGAGATAGGGAACAAGAGGAGATACACAAACAACTTCCTAATAATTTTCAAGAGCATATAGAAGTCCCTCATGAAAATGATAAAGGGTTTCAATGAGATTTATTTGCATTTTCTTGTTTCTCTTATATAGTACCCTTTATGCTTATGTAGATAGTGATATGGATGGTGTCATAGATGCACAAGATCAATGCCCAAATACTTTACTAACAGATCTTGTCGATACAACAGGATGTACAGTAGAATCTCTTATTTCCCCCCATCATTATGATATCATTGTTGGTACTGATTATATTTATGATGATGATAAAACATTTGCGAACACTTTACAAATGGATTACTATAACAATGACTTTTCTCTCTCCCTTAATACATCTTATTTCCATACAACAAGTACAAATGACACACAAACAGGATTTTACGATACTTATCTTAGTGGTACTTATGCACTCAATTTACAAAAAGATACACAACTACATATAAGTGCTGGGATTGTTTTACCAACATATCAGAGTCAACTTACTAGTAATAAGATAGACTATTTTATGGGCTTAGATATAAGTTATACACAAGCGGATTGGAACTTCTTTGGCGCGTATAGTTATACCATCATAGGTGATGAAGTTATAGTAGAAAATAATGTAACTTCTCAAAATACCTATGCCCTAACTCTTGGAGCTGGTTATTACCTTAGTGCAGATTTTTATATGAATAGTTCTTATAATCTTAGTAGTAGTATATACAGTGATGAAGAAGCACTACAAACACTTTCATTTTATGGATTTTACACTATAAATGAAAAGTACTTTACAACTTTTTCTTATGTGTATGGACTTAGTTCAAGTGCAAGTAAACACGCTATATCATTTAAAATTGGTTATTTATTTTAGGAAAATATGATGCAAAAAAAAATACTTTTACTTGAAGATGATTATGAATTGGCAGAAACGATAGGGGAACTCCTAGAAGAGGATGATTATAATGTTACTCTTGTGCATACGGGTAATGAAGCGATAGATAAAACTTATGATAACAGTTATGATCTTTATGTTTTTGATATTAATGTTCCAGATATGAATGGGCTTGAATTATTAAAAAGTTTACGCATAGCAGAAGATACTACCCCTGCAATTTTCATAAGTGCTTTAGTTGACCTCAATACAATGGCAGAAGCGTTTCATATAGGTGCTGAAGATTATATTAAAAAGCCTTTTTTCCCAGAGGAGCTTCTCATTCGTGTAAATGCAAAGCTTCATACACCTCAAGAAAAAACTATTGTATATAAAAACCTTTGTTACTACCCTTTAAAACAAGAGCTTTATAAAGATGAACAGCATTTGAGTTTAGGGGAGGTTCAAGCGTGTTTATGTGATTTGTTCTTTCATAATATTGGTAATATCTTGGATAAAACTGTTTTAATGGAATGTTTACTTCATCCGTCTGATACAGCTTTACGTGTTGCGATGAACAAACTAAAGCAAACCACCTCATTAGATATAAAAAATGTTAGAGGTGTGGGATATATACTTGAAAAAAGTTGAAAAAGAATCTTTTCTCAAGAGTTTTATACTCTTTTTTCTTTCCCAAACACTTTTAGCTTCGGCACTCTTTTACTTAAACTATGAAAAAGAGGTACAAACCCTAGATACAAACCTTTTTTCTAAAATGAGAGTATGTAGTTATACACTTACATGTAAAGAGTTTCAATTTGATTTTGTAGCTAAAAAATCTTTTGAAGCTTATAAACTATATAAAACACCTCAAGCATTGAGTGCTTATTTTCCGATTTTAGGTTCTGATAAAAATTATCTTAAACTCTTTTTACCTGCTCAATCGTATAAAAAACAACTTACACAGCTTAAAAATCAAGAATTTATACGCTTTTTAGTTGTTATGATGTTATTGTTAGTACTTTCTATGGCTTTTTCATTTTATACGCTCTCTCCTTTGCGTAATGCTCTCCATCTTACAGAGGAGTTTATTAAAGATATTTTACATGATTTTAACACTCCTCTTGCTACTTTGCGTTTAAATATAGCTATGTTGAAGAACAAAGAAGATAAAAAGATTATAAGAATGCAAAATGCTATACAAAATATCTTAGATTTACAATCTAATCTTAAAGCATATTTGCAAAATCATCAATTGCAAAAAGAGTTATTTGTACTTGAACCTCTTGTTCAAGAACGCATAGCACTTTTAGAGAAAAATTTCCCTGAAGTTACCTTTACATGTAAGCTAGGAAATAGGAAATTACATACAAATAAAGATGCCTTTATTCGTATAGTTGATAATCTTCTTTCTAATGCGGGTAAATACAATAAAAGGTATGGTCATGTAGATGTTTTTTGGGAAGATAAACGATTTATCATCAGTGATACAGGGAAAGGTATAGAAAAGCCATCTATGGTATTTGAACGCTTCTATAAAGAGCAAGAACGAGGTATAGGCATAGGTTTGCATATTGTTAAGAAATTATGTGATGAACTCGGTATAAAAATTTATGTTGAGAGTGAACTTGGTGTAGGTAGTAGGTTTATATTAACGATAATCTAGGTTAGATTTGCTACAATCTCTTTATGGCAAAGAAAAATAAGAAAAACAGTAAAATTAACCAAAAAATTAGAATATATTTTGATGATGATGGATTCGATGTTGGTATTCAACGAGTTGAATCACAAACACTTAGTGAACTTTTTTCAGCACTTGGTATCTATGATATAGAACATAATAAAGAGTTGATGGTAAAAACACTTCGGATGATTTGGAGTGAGGCAGATGGTGAGATTAGGCGTGATATTTTGCATTTTTTTGAAAATAATGGAAAAATTTATAAGTCAGATAAACCAAAAGAGGTGGTTTATGATAGAGAAGTAAAAATAGACACACTTTTAGCAGAGCTTGATGTTTCTCAAGAGGAAGCGTTACGATTACAAGAAGCATTCTTACATGTAAGAAGTAAAAAAATTACGATTAGTAAGATGGAAAGTAAGTTAGAACATATCCGTTTTGAACTGAAAAAAGAGGCACTTGAACGAGAACTTGAAGGGCATTTTGATATTGATGATAGTTTTGAATTCAATGCATCACTTCAATATAGCCTTTTTGAACAAAGTTTTCATAAGATTTTAATTCTTCATACAAAACCTTATAGTTATGAGTTGTTACGAGATGAGACATTTGAAAATATTGTGACAAAAATTGCTCAAGATAAGCTTAGTTGTGTTGCACAAAAACAAGAACAAATAGTGTACTTTCTAACCCATCTCAAAGCACCTCATCCTTACCTTACAACGAAGGAAATTTTGGATTCATTACGAGCCTCTCCACCCACTTCACGCTTGAATTATCCTCTTATATCACATAGAGTTTTTCTTGAAATTATTAGTAAGAAAATTCATGCAACACATATCACAATACATACTGATGAACTCCTTATAGAAGTGAAAGAAGGTGTTGTTTTACCTTTATCTGATATAAATATTGCGTACACTTTAGCCTTACATGTAGAGCTTGATGGAGTGTTAGAAGAGATTTGGGAAGGAAGACGCTTTAGTTTTGATAGTGTACTTACAGAAGCAAAAAATGCTCATGAACAAGAGTTTTTAACTACACTTGAAACACTTGTAAATACTTGTAAAGAGTATGCAGAACTCTTACATCTTGATGAAGAAGACTTACGCCATAGAGTTTATACATTTTTAGTTGATCTCTTAGGCGCTACTTTAGTGATAACACCAAAAATATTTAGAAAAGTAAGCCGTAAATTTCTCTACTCTATTCAAGAAGAACTTGCAAAAAAACAACGAGAGGAACTCCTTGCAAGAACTATTCGTGATTTTAAAAATCTTTTTCCAACAGCACGAGGTATGCGTCGTAAACTTGTTTTACATATAGGGGAAACCAACAGTGGAAAAACCTATACTGCTATGCAAAAACTTCAAAATGCAGATACGGGCTATTACCTTGCTCCTTTAAGGCTTCTTGCTCTTGAGGGGTATGAAAAACTGCGTGAAAATGGCTTAGAATGCTCTCTTATCACAGGAGAAGAACAAATTATAGATGAAGAAGCAACGCATATAAGTTCTACTATAGAGATGATGAACTATGAGGTAGATGTGGATGTGTGTGTTATAGATGAAGTACAGATGATAAATGATCGTGATCGTGGATGGGCATGGGCAAATGCCATTATAGGTGCTCCCGCTCAAGAGGTGATTATGACAGGATCAACAAATGTAAAAGAGGCAATTATTGCTCTTGCTAACTATTTGGATGAAGATCTTGAAATCATTGAGTTTGAACGAAAAAATCCTCTTACCCTTCTTGAAACACCAACAGCTTCTCAAGATGTTCAAAAAGCGACGGCGATTATCGCTTTTAGCAGAAAAGATGTTTTACGATTAAAACAAAATTTTTCAAAAGATTTTAATGTGAGTGTTGTTTATGGTAATCTCTCTCCTGAAGTAAGAAGAGAAGAAGCACGCCGTTTTCGTGAAGGTGAAACAGATATACTTGTTGCAACAGATGCCATTGCTATGGGGATGAATCTTCCCATAAAAACTGTACTTTTTTCTAAAGCTCAAAAATTTGATGGGATTATGGATAGAAATCTTTTTCCTTCTGAAATCCATCAAATAGCTGGTCGTGCTGGTCGGTATGGCTTACATGAAAATGGATATGTAGGTGCGTTAAATCAAGATGCACTTCGTGTTGTTGCTAAAGGGTTCACAAAAGAGGCAAAGGGTATAACACCACCTTTTAAAGTGATGGCTTCTTTAGAACATATCAAACTTGTAGCAACCATTTTAGAGGAAAATTCTTTAGAAGTGATTTTAAGCTTTTTTGTTAAAAATATGGAGTTTAATGGACCTTTTTATGCTTCAAGTCTTGATGATATGTTGGAAGCTTCTCGTATTGTAGATGGATATGATGTGGATATTACAACAAAGTATCACCTTGCATGCGCTCCTCTTACACTTAAATCACCTCATATTATACAAGCATATGAGCGTTATATTTATGCATTAGAGCAAAAAGAGAGTGTACATTATATAGCACCAAAACTTCATGGTGCATATGCAACGACATCATTAGAATTATTACGAGCAGAAGATATGGTTAAAGAGATTTCTCTTTATTTATGGTTGAGTTATCGTTTTGGGGATTATTTTGTTGATGAAGCAAAAGCAAGAGCTTTTAGAGGTGTACTTAATGGTTACATAGAGCGTTCTCTTCATGAAACACAACTTGCAAGAAGTTGTAAATTGTGTGGGGTGGCCTTACCAAACCATTCAAAGTATAAAATTTGCCAGTCATGTTTTAAGAAAAATTATACTCATAAAGGAAGTGCTTATAAGGGGCGAAGATTGCGGAGTATCTAAATACTTCTATAGCATATCATTGATTTTAGGACTTAATAAGAGGTTTTTATCTATGTTAAACCCACTTTCCAAAATGACGAGGGTGAAGAAACATAGAAAACTTTTCTCAAGATTCTAAGTTTTATTTATAAAATAGTAATTACTCTCTTAATGGTTTAAAATCACTTATACCGACTATTGGCTTAAATGGTATAGTCTAGTTTGTCATGTATTTAGTTTAAATTTGAGTGGTGAATAGATGGGATTGTAGTGTTTCCAGTTTGATTATGGATACCTATGGTTCTTATTTTAGTGATGAGTTCATCCATATTTTGAAATTTTAATGCGTAGGTATCTTCTAAATCCCATAAGATATTTTCTATTTGTTCATCTATTTGATTAAGAATATCCTGATTTGTATGCCATTCTGGTTTCTTGCTCATCTCTTGAAAGATTTTTGCAAATGAAAGGGCTATATTTTCTATGACAAGTGATGACCTTTCTTGTAAAGTTTTATGAAATTCTTTGGCTATATTGTCAAAAATAGCTTTTGCACATGGATGTTCTATTTGTGATAGTACTGTAGTTTTTATCTCTTGTGCAAGGTCTAATTTTTCTTGATCAGAGATAATGTAGTCATTATAGGCCTGTAATGTGTCTGTAATTTTGCAAAGTAATTTTTCATAGTAATGAGGGTTTGTTACTAGTTTTTCTGCTAAAGTAGCACGAAGTGTATATAAAATAGTGTCAGCTTTAGCGTTTATTCCTTTCATTGTTGCAAGTGTATCTTCAAATGTTTGAGAAAAAAGGTATAGTGGTTCTTTGTGTTCACAGTAACGCATTTGTATATATGTTTTAAGTTTAGTATAAAACTGTATTTTTTCTTTGTAAAGTGTTAGTGTTTCTTTAGTAAAAACTTCTGCTGTTGTTTCTGAAGCTAAAGAGAGTTTTAGTGCTTTTTTACACATGAAAACATAGTTATAAAAGAGTATTCGTTTGTTTTCTTCTTCTAAAAATATAGCATAACTTTCTTCATCCTTAGGTGCGTTATCTTCTCCAAAAAACAGCTCTAAGTTGTGTAGATGAATGGGAAGTTGGTAGATTTCTTTTTTTATATCTATAACAGTACCAAGTAAATCTTTTTCATCAAATCCATGGAGTGGGGCATAGGTTGTTAAAGGATTTTCAAGATTACCTAACAAACCTCTATAATCTATGATAAAACCAAAATCTTTACCATCAGCAAGTTTATTTATACTACTAAATGTTTCTAAAAGAGCATGGCTATTTAGTGTTTGATCGAGGTAAAGGAGTGTTGCCCGAGGAAGATGTAAAGGTAGTGTAAAGAGGTTTGTTCCTATAAAAAGTTCTATAGTCTCATCTTCTTGGGAGGGTTCATAGTTTGGAAGTAAAAGAGCTGTTTTTATACTACCTAAGTTTGTAAAAAGTTTATGACATTCGTATGCTTGATCTTCTGTATTTGTAGCAAGTATAGCTTGAAAATTACTTCCCTGAAAATTTTGTATAAAATGTTTCTCTATGTAAGAAACAAGTGTTTGTAATCGTGTAACATAGTTGTTTTCAAGCTGTTTCGCTCTATTTTCATAAAGTAGGGGAACAATGATTTTATCTTTTAAAGCTTGAGCATTTGTGTACTTATAGAGTATGCTACTAAATTGAGTAAGTAGCGTTTTCTCTTTTTGCATAAAAGGTGTACTACTAAAACCAAGATAAGATGCAGATGCAAACAGTTGGTTCATATTTTTATAAAGAGTATGTTTTGATGTATGGTGTGATATATCTACAAGTATAAAAAGATTTTTATCATCAAATGGTTTCTTTTCTTTTCTTAGTGTTTCTAACTTGTTTGTACTAATGGCTAAAACAGTTTTACCATTATAAAGTTCCTTTATAAGCTCTTGTTTTGTACCTGCATTGTGAACTTCTAAAGAGTTTTTTGCTAATGTAGAACAAAACTGTTTTACTAACTGTTTGTTTTGTGATACTAACACAATCTTTGCATTTTGTATATTTTTTTTGATTATACGAGTAAGCATAATCATAGTGAGTATTTTACCACTTCCATGTGTTTGCCAAAGCATACCACTAGATCTTTTTTTATTTTTATCATAGTGTGCTATGTGTTGAAGTATTGTTTGTATGGCAAAAAATTGTTGTGATCTTGCTATTTTTTTTGTTGTATTGTCCGTAATGATATAGCTACTAAGTAATGTTAAAACACGCTCGTAGCTAAATAAAGCGATAAGCGTTGTTTCAAAATCTGTAGAAAAATCCCAATTAGCCCAAAACTTTTTTGGTGTATTGAGTGTTGCGTAGCGTGGTATGCCCTGCTCTTGTGTAAGTAGTATTTGGCTAAATTTAAAGAGGTTTGGCATTTGTTCTTGAGCGTAAGTTATACCTGATTTTTGGAGTGTTATAATTCCAAAAGCGATACCATTTATAAAGAGGATTATGCCAATATTTTTGTTATATTGATAATGAAAAATATTTTTTTGAGGCTGAGTAAAATCTATATAGTGCAAAGAAAAACTTTTTTTACTTCCATCTTCTAGTAATTCTTCATAGGCATTTCCTAAGAGAAGTTGTTCTGTTATATTTGCATTTACCTCTAAAATACTTTCATGTAGTGGAGTATCTAAACGCTTTATAGCATGGTGTATATTTTTTTGAGAAAATGTATAGGTTTCATTTTTGTACTCAAAACTATTTATACTTGTAAGTTGTGTTTGAAGTACATCGTCTATAAGAGGTGTGACTTCCTCTTTATTTATCGTAGTATAACCTATGGAATTGAGTATATCTATGGTGTTTTTATAGGGGAACATACTAGTTTTCTCTCCTTTGAACTTCATAATCTTCCAATAATTTGGCTAGTTGTATTTGTACTTGTTTTAGCTCTTTTTCAATATGTTCAATATCTTTTTTTGTATCTTCAAGAGGAGTTATTTGACACTCCTCAAAAGTTTCAATGTAACGAGCTATGTTAAGATTATAATTGTTCGTTTGTATCTCTTGAAGTGTAGCATAGTGGGCGTAATGAAGGGATTCTTTTTTTTCCTTATATGTTTCAACTATATTATGAATATGCTCTTTATGTAAAATATTTTGATTTTTTTCTTTGGTAAAAGTATGACTAGCATCTATAAAAAGAATATTAGTTGTAGTTTTTTGTTTGTTAAAAAGTAAAATACAAGTAGGAATATTAGTATCAAATAAAAGATTTGCAGGTAAACCTATAACAGCATCAAGTAGATTTTCATCTATAAGTTGTTTTCGTATTTTACCTTCACTTGCTCCACGAAAAAGGACACCATGAGGAAGAATGATACCCATCTTTCCACGCTCATTAAGTGTTGCAAGCATATGCAGAACAAAGGCATAATCTCCTTTACTTTTTGGTGGCATACCTCGTTCAAAGCGTTTATACTGATCTTCTTTTAAATCTTTTGCACCCCAATTATCTAGTGAAAAAGGGGGATGTGCAAGAACAATATCAAATGTTTTAAGTTTACCATCTTCTACATGTAATGGATGTGTAAGTGTGTCGCCCCACTCTAATTGCGTATCATATATGTTATGAAAGAACATATTTATTTTACATAAAGCAAGGGTTTGTGCATTGGTGTCTTGCCCATAAAGCCTAAAATTAGCTGTTGTTAACTCTTGAGCTGTTTTTATGAGTAAAGTGCCAGAACCACAAGTGGGATCATAGATTTTATCACCCTCTTGGGGTTCTAAGAGTTGTGCTAAAAGTGTTGTTATACTAGGTGGTGTGAAAAAAGTTTTCTCTTTTTTAAGCATTACATTAGCAAAATGGGATAAAAAGTATTCATAACTATCACCAAGAACATTTTTATGGCTAAGTTTACTTGGTCTTAAGTCGAGTTTAGGATTGTTAAAAGATTCAAGAAGGTGTTTAAGACGAGCATTTCTTTTTTTTGTTTTTCCTAAAAGGGTTTCATTATTAAAATCTAAATTACTAAAAATATTTGCTAAATTTTCTGGATTATTTATTTCGATTTTTTCTAGTACTTTGTTGATGATTTCACCTAAATGTTCAGATTCTTTGTGTTGTAGTACATACTCAAAAGTGGTGTCTTTACTGAGTTTAAATCGTTCACGCTGTAAACTTCTTTCTATTCTTTGAGGATTATCACTATACTTTTCTTCAAGTTCTTGTAGTTTTTCTTTATAAATATCAGAAATATATTTTATAAAAAGCATAGTTAAAACATAATCTTTATAATGAGATAGATTGATGGTGTCGTTTGGTGTATAACAAGCTTGCCAAACTATAACATCAATTGTTTGTTGCGTTGTTTTAGACATGTTATAAATCCCCTTTATTTATGATATTTTCAAGTAAAGAGGCATAGTAACTTTCTTTTTGTATTTTTAATGCTTCAAGAAGTTCTAACTCGTGGGTTGCTAGGTCTAACAATGTTACAATCTTATTTTGTTCTTGAAGTGATGGTAAATGGATGGTTAAATCTTCTAAATCTTTTGTTTTTATCATTGCTATAGATGTCCCACTCAAGGCACTTTTTAGAGTTTTTTTCGTAATGGTTGAGTTAAGATAATAGGTAAGAAATTTATGTGTAATTTTTGTTGTATCTACTTTAATGGATGCTACAAACGAGGGTATAATTAGCCCTATGTTGTTAGTATCAATCGAGAGAGCAATATTTGGTTCTCTTAATCGTATAAGTACATCATCTTTTTGTGTAAGATAGGTTTCTTTAATAGGTTCTTTTGCTATAAAAGTGTCTAAGTTATCACTTATAAGGCTTCCATTAGGGTGAAAAGACTTTAAAGTCACTGTTTTATAGTTTATGGTCTCATAATCACTAAGAGAGGCTTTTTTCCGTGCTGTCACCAAACCTGTTCTAATAGTCGCAATATCTTTCAATTTCACACACGCATCCTTTGTAATAATGTATATGACAAAATAATACAATAAAATTTTAAACAAAAATAATGTTTACTCTCGAATAGTACAATATTATTGTATATATTAATATGTTTATTGTCGAGTAGTACAATATTATTGTAAATAAAACATAGTTATATTCGTAAATAGTACAAATATTAATAGATAAAAAAGGAAAAAAGAGTGATTCTATGTTAAAAAGATGATGTTTAGATGTAAGAAAGGGAGTAAAAGGTGTTAAATACTTTAGCTATTAGCAAAAAAAAAAATTTTTCAACTATGAAAGAATAAATTCTTCCATAGTTGGTTCTGAGTGGCTATTTTCTTTCACAAATCATTAATGTATGCCCGAAGCCCAATCCATCTACTTGTTCCACAACATTAAGTCCTGCTTCATTAGCAAATTTTTCAAACTCTACAGCTCTATACATTTTACTTGTACCATTTGCAAGTGCGCTAAAATAAGGAGATGTATTTATAAGGCAATAAGCACCTATCTCATGGCTTTGTCTGTCCCAAAATGGTTCAACAATATAAACTTTCCCCTCTTTATTAAGTGCATTTTTAGCGCGTCTTAAAATATTTATAATATCATTAACGCCAAAACAGTCTAAAAATTGGCTCATCCAAACAGCATCCACACCGCTAGGAAAAGGGAGAGTATGATCTAGTAAATCTATAGAATAACCTTTTACTCTTTGAGTAACACCTGCTTTTTTTGCACGTTCAAGAGCTTCATCTATTTGCGGTTGATGATCAAGAATAGTTACTGTTGTATTTTTTGAAGCACTTGTAAGGGCAACAGACCATTTACCCGTATTTCCACCAACATCTAACATTGTTTTTATATTTTTTTGACTCATAAGTTTTACAAGTGTTTTAAATGCTGCATCAGAATAAAAATGATCAAAACCAAACCAACTTTCCTTAGCTTTTTTTGGTAGTTTTGTAAGAAGAGGATAAATTGTTTCTTCATTTGTATGAAAAACTTTATGTAAACCAACAGGTTTTCCCTCATTAAGCGATTCTTCAAGATAAAAAAGCCCAAGATAATTAACATCATGATTATAATTAAGGTTTGCTCGTGTCATCTCATCATTTTGTAAAAAATAACCGATTTTTGTGATGGTATAGCGTTCATCTTTAAAAGAGAGAGCACCCATACTAAAGCCTGACTCACAAAGCACTTCTACTGCGTATAATGTTTTGTCTAGATGATTAGCTATCTCTTGTGCAGTTAGACCTTTTTTATTTTTTTCTAAAAGCTTAAAAATATCCCAATCACGAAGTAGTCTAGCACATTGAAAAACAATAGGTGCAAATGCAATTTTTTGTGCTTCTAAAAGTGCAGAAGCTCCTGAAAGATTTTGAGTATTGAACATAATAATCCTTGGATGTTAGTAAAGCATATAATAGCATAATTTTAACTATAATTTAAATGAAACTTCACTATAATTAACCCTTAACTATAGATGGAGGAGTCAAGATGAAAGAGGTAGATGTATTTATCATTGGTGCTGGACCAGCGGGGTCAATTTCTGCTGGAAAATTAGTACAAGAAGGTTTTAGTGTAAAGGTAGTAGATAAATTGAAAATGCCTCGATTTGTTATTGGTGAATCTTTACTCCCTAGATGTAATGAGCTTTTAGAAGAAGCCAATATGTTACAACCTGTTATAGATGCAGGGTTTCAATATAAAGGCGGTGTTGCTTTTCAAAGTGATAATGGTGATTTTGCTGTATTGGATTTTTCTAAAAATTTAGGTCAAAAATGGGGTAGTGCTTTTCAAGTAAAAAGAGAAATTTTTGATAAAATTCTCATTGATGATGCTCAAGCAAAAGGGTGTGATGTTGCTTATGAAGTAACTGTGACAGCTTATGATGAGGTAAACAATATTGTTACCGTTGAAAATGCTGATGGTACACAAGAACAGTATAAAGCAAAAAAAGTTTTAGATGCTTCTGGTTATGGTCGTGTACTTCCTCGTTTACTAGGTTTAGAAGCTGACTCTCATTTAGCACTTCGTCGAGCAACTTTTGCACGAGTAGATAATGATGTTCGACCAGAAGGGGAACAAAGTGGTTATATCTTTGTTGATGTTGTAGGTGATAATGAAGCATGGATTTGGAACATCCCTTTCTCCGATGGAACAACTTCTGTTGGTATCGTATGTACTGAAGAGTATTTTGAAAGTTTCAATATGTCTAATGAAGCATTTTGGAAGCACATTATCTATAATAGTCCAAATTCTGCAAAAAGATATGCAAACTCTCATTTTACAGTAGAGGTAAATTCTGTAAGTGGTTATTCTTCTGCTGTTACAAAACTTTATGACAAAAATTTTATTCTTACTGGAAATGCTTCTGAATTTTTAGATCCTGTTTTCTCTTCTGGTGTTACTCTTGCTTTAGAATCTGGTGCTAAAGCAGCAGAACTTACTGCACGAGAATTAAAAGGGGAGACTATAGACTATAAAGTAGAATATGAAGATTATATGATGTTAGGGATTGATGTTTTTAGAGATTATGTAAACACTTGGTATGATGGAACATTACAAACGATTTTATTTTCAGATAAGAAAAATGATGAGATTACACGAAAAATTGTTTCTATACTAAGTGGGTATGTCTGGGATGAGAACAATAGTTTTGTAACATCATCAAAGTATGCTTTAGAAAAGACATATGAGATGCTTAAATAATGATAAAAGTTCTTTTTGTTTTATGTTTATTACTAAGTTCTGTAACGGGGCAAAGTTTCCATTTTTCAGAGTTACGCTATAGCGATGCGATAAATCACTATACACAACTCAATGGTACAATAGACTTTCAAAAAGATTCTTTAGAAATTAGTTATAAACATCCAGCTGTCGATTTTTTTTATGATGGGGAAGATATAGTTTATACAAAAGATGGTAAAGAGATGCCTTTAGATGCAACACAAAAAGCTCATATGATGCAGTATTTTGACATTTTAAAAATGTTACATGTCGGTGATGAAAGTGAACTTAAAAGTGAATTTACTATGAGTCATAGCCATGGTTTTACACTGCTTAAACCAACAGGAACACTCCGTTACTACATAGAAAAAATAGAATTGACAAAAGAAAACAATCTTCTTGAATATGTCAAACTTTATTTAAAAAATAATGATTATATTACTATTAACATAGATAATGAAATACATTAATATCTTTATCTTATCATTCCTACTTTTTGTGGGAATACTTCTAAAAGATTCTATACATGTATCAACCAATTTACTCTCTCTCTTTGCTACGAAAGAGAGTGTTACTAAATTAGATATAGCTAATAATCTTGGCTACTCTAAAGAGATGATTATAGCAGTTAAAGGTTTTGATCATGAGGCAAAAAAGAGAGTTAAAAAAATTGCAGAAGCCTTAAAAAAATTGCATGGAGTAGAGCAAGTAGAGTTTTCTTTAGTACCAACACCTGCTTTACAAGAGTATTATAAAAATTACTATCCTCTTCTTGCACATTTTGATCATAAACCTTTAACAAAACAGGAAGTAGAAAAAAAATTACAATCTCTTTATGATGCACAACTCACAAATGTTTTTTATACAAGTATAAATAAAAATGATCCTTTAGGACTTTTTGTTTTGCCTCAGCAAACAGGTAATGATGTTGCGCATAGAGGGAGTATGCTTACTCTTGGGAAGTATGGTTATCTTATACGAGTAATGACAACTATTGCTCCATCACAAATGAATGATGCACGAAAACTTTATGATGATGTAGAAGCATTGCTAAGTCATTATCATGATGTTATAGCGTTTGCTCCTTTCTTTTATACTGTTGAAAATTCAGCAAAGATTAAAGCAGATGTTCAGTGGATAGTGTTGCTCTCAACAGTTGTACTTTTATTGATATACTTTATCTTTCTAAAAAATATTAAACTACTTACTCAGACACTTATAGCTCTTGCTTCATCTATGATTTTTGCATCGCTTATTTGTACGATAACGATGGAAAATTTTAATGTTTTATCTTTGGCATTTGGGATGAGTTTAACTGCTGTAAGTATAGATTATTTATTACATTATTATTTTCATAATTTTTATACAACATCTCAAAAAATTGATAAAAATGTCTTTTATGGATTTTTAACAACGATTATAGCTTTTAGTATTTTAAGTTTTATTCCTATTGCACTTATAGCACAGATTAGTATTTTTGCAGTACTTTCTCTCTCTTTCGCTTATGGAGTGTTTACTTTTGTTTTTCCAAAACTTTCATTTCCTCAGTACGAAGTGGTAGAAAAAAATGAGTTAATCACTAGAAAACCACTTCCTGCTTTTAGTATATTCATTGTCTCTTTATTCCTTTTAGCGTATAGTGCTTATAACTTTAAACTCGATGTCAATATGCGTCATTTAGATTACCAAAATAAACATTTACGAGGTATTGAAAAGCTTATAAAAGAACAAACTACATTGAAAATGTCTGCTGTTATTGTAGAAGCAAAAAGTGAAGAAGCACTTATAAGTCATCTAAAAGAGCTTACATGTAAGCTCCCTAAAACATTTTCTTTAGCCTCTTTTGTGCTAGATAAAAAAACTTGTCAAAACCGTTTAAGTCTTTTACATCATTATGATTTTAAACATCTTAATCAATTAGTACAAACGCAAGCTCAAGCTATAGGATTTAAAAAAGGGTATTTTCAAGAGAGTTATATGTTTACGCAAAATCTACCTACATGTAAGCTTCCAAATCTTGATATTTTTCGTGCTTTTTCTCTTGCATTTTTTCATAAAAATGGGATTTATTATACGATGGCATTTGTACCAAATGTAGTAGAGGCAAAAACATTTGATTTTGTAAGTGATATAGATGTTAAAGCGATGTTTAATCGTAGTGTTGCAACAATGTATAAGAATCTTGAACTTTTTGGTAGTTTTGTTGTATTAGTTGTTTTAGGACTTCTTTTTGTCAGTGTAAAAACAAAAGTTTTATATGCTCTTAACTATATTCTTTTTCCTGTAAGTCTTACGATGGCAGTTCTTGTAAGTATGGGTAGCGTAAATATTATGCACCTTTTTTCTCTCATTATTTTGGTTGCTATAGGTATAGATTATGGCATTTATATGAGTAATTCAGAAAAACCTGCTAATACAATGTTAGCTATTAAATACTCCCTTTTAAGTACATTTGCTGCTTTTGGTGTATTGATTTTTAGTACGATAGTTGCACTGAACTCTATTGGAATTGTGATTACTTTAGGGTGTGGTGCTATATTTATTTTGATAAAGGTTATGCGATGATTTTACATTATATTCACTCAGACAATACCAAAGAAGAGATACTCTTTAACGATAAAAAGCCCCATATAGATGGATGGAAATATTTGCAAACATTAAATAAAAAAGCATTTATAGAAAGTTTTATACCTGCTTATAAAAATGGTGAAAAGATAGTTCTTTTTGATGCAAATCATAAACAGCTTTTAGATTTTTATACTACGCATAACATTAATGCTTTAGAGGGTATAGAACAACTGCCTTATGATACAAAACTTCTCTTCTTTACATCGGGAAGTAGTGGATTTCCTGTAGGTGCTTTTAAGACTATTCGTAATGTAGAGCAAGAGGTACAAAGCCTTAAAAAAGTTATCATAAAACGAAATATAAAAAAGGTTATTGTCACTGTACCTTTTGTTCATATTTATGGGATTTTAGCGGGATTGTTACTTCCTTTATCACTTGGTGATATTAAACTTGTAGTGAAAGAAGATTTCTTACCTTATGAGCTTCTTGAAGAGGCAAAAGAGGCAAATACTTTGGTCATTACAACGCCTGTATTTATAAAAGCACTTGGAAAACTTTCTTTAGATACACCATTAAAAGAAACACTTTTTATCTCTTCAACTGCTCCTTTAGCAACAGAAGATATAACACTTTTTTGTCAAAAATATCATGCTGATGTAATGCAACTTTTTGGTTCAACAGAAACAGGGGGTATCGCTTATAAACTCAATGAATCTTCACGATGGATTCCTTTAGATGGGGTGGAAGTGTGTTGTGTTAATGAGAAACTGCAAGTGCGTTCCCCTTTTGTTTCTGAAAACCTTTTAAGGGAGCAAATAGAGCCTGTACAACAACCCTATCAAACAGAAGATATTATAGAGATTAATGATGAAGGTTTTTTATTAAAAGGACGAAGTAATAAGCTGATAAAAATAGCAGGAAAAAGGATTTCTGCTTTACAAATTGAGAAGATTTTAGAGGAAATTCCTGAAGTAAATAAAGCTATAGTGGAGCTTGTTTATAAGAAAGAGCTTTTAAGAAGTGAGCAAATTGTGATCACTTTAGAGGCAACAAAAAAACTAAAAAAGAAGACACTCAAAGAGAAAATAAGTCAATACTATGGTATTATAACGATACCATTTAACCTCAAATATGTAGAGAAAATCAACTACTCTGCAATGGGTAAAAAAGTTATATTTTAAATAATAAAAAGGTGTTATAATGATAAAAATAGAAGAAGTAAAACAAAAAATTATAGAAGGTTTAAACCTCGAAGATATTGAAATTGATGAAATTGAAGATGATATGGCACTGTTTGGTGATGATGGTTTAGGGCTTGATTCTGTTGATGCAATTGAACTGACACTTGTTTTAGAAAAAGAGTTTGGTGTGAAGATTACAAATATGGCAGATGCTGAAAGTATTTTTGCTTCTGCATCATCACTAACAAAGTATATAAATGATGAAAAAAACGCATAATTATGCAAGAGATTAAACTTCCTCATCTTGCTCCTGTAAAATTTGCAAAAGTTATACTAGAAAAAGATAATAAAAAGGCAAAGGTACTTTTAGAATTTCCTCAAGTACCATCTTTAGCTATGCTTGTTGAAGGTGCTGCTCAAAGTAGTGCTGCTTTTCGTGTAAATGATACAGAAAACGCTTATCTTGTTTCATTGAAAAACATTAAACTTTTGCAAAAACCTACTCAAAACGATTTATCAGTAATTGTAGTTGATGAACATCGTTTAGATAAAATGAGATATGTTGGTTTTGAAATTTTTGAGCAAGAAGTATGTGTCGCTCAAGGTACACTTGTGATAGCAGTGCATTAACTATGCGTTACGATACTATCATTATAGGCTCAGGTGCGGGTGGGCTTAGCTGTGCATTGTCTCTTGCTCGTGCAGGGCAAAAAGTACTTGTTTTAGAGCAACATTATTTGGCGGGTGGATGGTGTCATACTTTTTCACGAGGTGGTGCAACTTTTACTCCTGGTATTCATTATATTGGTCTTATGGGTGCAAATGAATCCTCTTCAAACCTTTATAAGGGTTTAGGTATATCGCAAGATTTATGTTTTTTTAGAATGAATCCAAAGGGGTTTGAACATTGTTGGATAGGCGATGAAAGATTTGATATACCTGCTGGTATAGAAAATTTTAAACAGGCACTTAATCAACGATTTCCTAATGAAGTAAAAGGAATAAATCGTTATTTAAATACTGTAAATGATGTCAGTAAAGAGTTACAACTCATTCCAAAAATAGATGGATTTTTAGATGCGATTACCATTCCGTGGAGAACAAGACATCTTGGGAAGTATGGGCTTTTTTCTCTTAAAAGAGTGATAAGTTGGCATGTTAAAGATCCTTTGTTACAAAAAATTTTAAATACGCAATCAGGAGATCATGGTTTACCCCCATCAAAAGCACCATTCCCTTTACATGCAGCGGTGATGGAACATTATTTAAGTGGTGGTTACTATCCTATGGGTGGCGGTGCTTCCATCGTTAATGCTATGGTGAAGAAGATACAATCTTATGGTAGTGAAGTGCGTGTAAAACAACTTGTAGAAAAGATTTTAGTACGAAAAGATGAAGGTAAAAGTAGTGCTTTTGGTGTTGCTTTAGCAGATGGTCAAGAGATTTATGCCTCACGCATTGTTTCTAATGCTGATCCCGCTCAAACTTATGAAAAGCTTATCGCTAAAGAGTATATAAGTACACAATTGCGAGAAAAACTTGCTACTACTGAGTACTCATGTAGTTCTCTTATCTTGTTTTTAACAGTAGCTATGGATGTTACGACTTATGGCATAGATTCTGGAAATATTTGGTTTATGCCTGAGGGTGATATGGATAGTGCATATGATGATATGATGACAACAGATTTAGATAAAAAAACATCATTTGATGGCTTTTTTGTAAGTTGTACAACACTTAAAGATCCTACAAGTTTTGATGGCATACATCATACATTTGAGATACTAACCTTTGTTAATAGAGATGCTTTTAAAGGTTTTGATACAGAGGAGAAAAAAAGATCACAAGCGTATAAAGCATTTAAAGAGCATTTAATGCAAAAAATGATTACTTCTTTTGAACAAGTTATACCTAATGTATCGCAACATATAGTATATAAAGATTTAGCTACACCATTGACAAATGAGCATTTTATTCATGCTACAAGAGGGAGTGTTTACGGTACACAAAAAATATTGCAACAGATAGGGCCAAATGCTTATAAAGCTGAAAGTGAGATTGAAAATCTTTATCTTTGTGGTGCGAGCATTTTAGCACATGGTGTTACTGGAGCTACTTTTTCTGGTGTTGATACTGCAAGTAGAATTTTAGGATGTAAGCAAGATGATTTACTTCAGTGTGATGGTGGTGAAGATGTACAAGTTTATGATGCTGAGGATGCAACTAACTACCCCCAATGGTTAGAAGAAAAGATAGAAAAAAACAAAGGAAAATCGTATGTTTGATGGTCTTTATAAAGTTATTTCAAAAGATGAAACAAGTGCAGTGATAGAGCTGACAAATAAAAAACACCCAATCTTTAAAGCACATTTCCCAATGCACCCTGTTTTACCAGGTTTTGTTCATTTTGAGATTGTTGCAGATGTTTTTGGTATAGATGTTATTTCTATAAAAAAAGCAAAATTTATGGATTTAGTTCTTCCTAAACAGATCTTGACTTATGAAAGAAAAGTAAATAAGTTTCGTGTTCTTAGAGGGGAGAAAGAGGTAGCAAGTTTTAGCCTATGAATATACCTGTTGTCATTCCTGTTTATAATTCACCCTACATTGATGAAGTTATACAAGATGTAGAGCGTTTGGGTTATCATCTCATTGTTGTAGATGATGGTTCTGATACGCCTGTTATTTCCCATTTAGATCATGTTTGTGTTTTAAGACATAAAGAAAATATGGGGAAAGGTGAAGCCATCTTAAGCGGTGCAAAAAAGGCTAAGGCTTTGGGTTATGAAGCGTTTGTTATTTTTGATGGTGATAAACAACATTTAAGTTCAGAAATAAGTAAACTACTTAAGGCTTATAAAGAGGGTAGTATTGTTATCGGTAATCGTGATTTTAGTGTAGAAAATGTACCAAAGAGTTCAAAGTTTGGTAGAAAATTTAGTAACTTTTGGGTGTTTTTAGAAACTTTTAAACGATTAGGCGATACACAAAGTGGATTACGGATCTATCCCACTTCTATTTTAGACTTACATGTAAAGAATAAACGGTTTGATTTTGAGATAGAAGTTCTTGCGTTGCATAGCTATAGAGGTGGTAGTATCATAGATGTAGATGTTGCTTGTTATTATCCTCCACAAGAGGAAAGAATTTCACATTTTGATAAAGTACAAGATAACATTCGTTTAACAAAAGCACATACAAAATTGATGTTACAAAGGTATCTTTTACTAAGAGGTTTATTATGGGAGTAAAACAGTATGGTAATGCGTTGGGACATAAAATTATCTTAAAACTTTATAAACTTCTAGGGTATAGATTTGTTTCTTTTATTTTGAATTTTGTTGCTTTTTACTATGCTCTTTTTACACCAAGTGTTAAAAAATCTTTACAAAGTTATTATGATCACCTTGGTATAAAGCTTACATGTAAGCAATACTTTTTTCATATTAGAAATTTTGCTTATACTATTTTAGACCGATATATTTCGCGTATAAAACCTGATGAATTAGATTTTGAAAGAGAAAACCGTGAGATTTTTATGGGTTTACAAGAGGGTGGTATCGTTCTTTTATCTCACATTGGTGGTTGGGCAACAGCGGGGTATTCGTTACAAGCAAAAATCCCACCTATGCATATCGTCATGCGAGAAGCACAACAAGATAAAATTAAACGCTTAGAGAGAGATAAAAAAAGATCTAATGAATCTAGTGTCAAAATTATAGATTTGAATGATGGTGCTATTGCGGCAAATATTCAAATAGCCAATGTTTTAATGGCAAATGAAGTGGTTGCGATGATGGCGGACAGAGTAGTAGAGGGTAGTAAGAGTATAGAAGTTGTATTTTTAGGCTCGAAAGTTTGTATAAACCGTAATCCTTTTGATATAGCATATCGTTTTAAGAAAAAGCTTGTGGCAACTTTTGTTATTCATATAGGTTTAGCAAAATATAAACTCATTTTTAAAGAGATAAATATAGAGGGACAAACATTAGAGGAAGTGGCTCAAGAATATATGAATATTCTTGAAGATATAATAAAACTATATCCAAATCAATGGTATAATTTTTATGATTTTTTTAATCAAAGCAAATAGAGGACAATAGATGTTAATAAATAACCAATTCATTTCATACAAAAATTTCTTACATGATAGCAGTGTAAAACTTGATGATACGCAAGAGTTTATAGACTTTATCAATGCAGGTCATGATTTTCTTATAGAAAATATTTCAGCAGGTCGCCCGATTTATGGTGTAACAACAGGGTATGGGGAAGCTGGACAAAACTATGCTAAGTTTGAAGAAGCACAAGAACTTCAAAAAAATCTTTTTAGTTTTCATGGATGTGGCGTTGGTGCTTATCTTTCTATGGATGTTTCTCGTATTATGGTTACTATTCGTATGATTTCTCTTGCAAAAGGGAAAAGTGGTGTAAGTTATGATTTACTTAAACGATTTGAACTTCTTTTAGAGAAAAAACTTTATCCTGTTATTCCATCACAAGGTTCAGTTGGTGCAAGTGGAGATTTAACACCATTATCTTACATTGCTGCTGTTATAGCTGGTGAGCGAGAGGTGTATCATAATGGGGAGATTAGAGCTACTGCTGAGGTTTATAAAGAGTTAGGTATAGAACCTTATACTTTTAAACCAAAAGAGGCTTTAGGTGTTATGAATGGTACGGCTACTATGAGTGCTATTTCTATTGATGCTATTGCTAAGTTTGAAACGATTTTATCTACGATGGAATCTTTTGTCGCTAGTATTTACGAACTTCTTTTATGTGATACAACGCCACTTGAACCTTTTGTACATGAGTCAAAACCATTTAATGGACAAAAAGCAACTGCTAAAAATATTTTAGCAAAATGTGTTGATTCAAAATTAACACATGAAGCGTTTGGTCGTTATGATCAATTTCATCTTGAAGCAGAACAAAATATTCAAGATAGATACTCCATCCGTTGTGCGCCACAAGTTTTAGGTATAGTGCATGATAATCTTACTTTTGCTAAGCAATGGATTGAAACAGAGATAAATGGTGTTAATGATAATCCTCTCATAGACCATATAGGGAAAAAGATTTATACATCTGGAAATTTTTATGGTGGGTATGTTTGTCATGCTATGGATACGATGCGTATTTGTGTAGGTAATGTTGCCGATTTACTTGATAAAGAGTTTGGACTTTTAGTGGATCATAAGTTTAATAAGGGGTTAGGAGAATCACTAAAACTTAATAAAAAATCAACACATCATGGTTTTAAAGCGATGCAAATTACACTAAGTTCTCTTACGGCAGATGTCATTATGAATACAGTTCCTGCATCACTTAATTCTCGTCCAACAGAATCTTTTAATCAAGATAAAGTGAGTATGGGAACAACAGCAGCGTTACATTTTGCAAAACAACTTCCTGATTTAACAAATATGCTTAGTATTGCTATGATTGGAATGGCACAAGGGGTTGATTTACGAGGTAAAGATCAATGTTCGGCATTTCTCCAAGCAAACTACGATAAGATAAGAGCAAAAGTGGATGCTTTAGAGTTTGATAGACGCATGGATATAGACATTAAAGAGATTAATGCAATGATTCTTAATGGAGATTTTGCTTAATGGAATCTTTAAAAAAGGTACTTATCACTGGTGCTACAGGTGCCATAGGTGAAGCGTGTGCTAAGTATTTCCATGCAAATGGTTACTTTGTATATCTAAACTATAGAACAAATAAAGAAAAGGCACAAGAGTTAAGTAATACACTGGAAAACTCAGAGATTTTAGGGTTTGATATAGTAGATAAAGAAGCAGTTCGCACTGCGTTAGAAACACTTGAAATAGATGTTCTTGTAAATAATGCAGGTATTACGAAAGATAATCTTTTCTTTTTTATGAGTGATGATGAATGGGATGATGTGATTAACACTTCTGTGAATGGTACTTACTATGTTACAAAGGCATTACTTAAAAATATGATTGCTCGCAAAAAAGGGGCTATTGTGAATGTAGCTTCTGTTTCTGGGCTTGTTGGTAATGCTGGACAGACAAACTACTCAGCTGCAAAAGGGGCGATGATAGCCTTTACAAAGGCACTCTCAGCAGAAGTGGCTCGTTATAAAATTCGTGTGAATGCTGTAGCACCAGGGCTTATAGAATCTGAAATGACACAAGATTTACCACTTAAAGAGATGAAAAAAGCGATACCTTTAAAAAGGATAGGAAAACCTGAAGATGTTGCCGAAACAGTATTTTTCTTAGGAGATAAAGCTTCGTATATTACAGGTGAAACGATTAACATTAGTGGTGGCATGGTACGATGAAAATTGCTATAATCGGGGGAGGATTAAGCGGACTACTTTGTGCTGTTATGCTTGAAGCTCGTGGGTATTCTCCAACGATTTATGAACGACTTCCTAAAATTGGGGGAGTTCTTGATTCTTTTAAAAGAAAAAAAGTACTTTTTGATATAGGTTTTCATTACTCTGGCGCAGTTGCAAAGAATCAGTACCTTTATAAATCTATGGATGCGATAGGTCTTTTAGAAAAATTACATTTTAGTAGTTATAGAGATTTTTTTGATACACTCTACATAGATGATAAAGTGTTTCATATACCAAATAGCTCTCAAGCCTTTAAAGAACAACTTCAAAATTCTTTCCCCCATGAACAAGAAACTATAGAAACATTTTTTACTAAATGTTATGAAGCAAGTGTGATAAGTTCACAACCTGAAGATTTTGTAAAAATTGATTCACGAAGTGTAGGCGATGTACTTCAAGGGATAAAAGACACAACATTAAGAAAAATTTTTCTTCATTTCACTATTTTTTATACAACTGCTCTTTATGAAGATGCTTCATTTGATTTTTATGCAAAAATTTTTATAAATATGTTAGATGGTACAAGAAAAGTAGATGGGGGTGGAGGTGCTATCGTTAATGGTTTGGTTGCTTTAATGCAAAAAACTACGATACAAAAACGAAGTGAAGTTTCTCAGATTTTACAAACACAAGAAGGTATTTGTGGTTTGGTTTGTAATGGTGAAGAGGTATTTTACGATGCTATCATATCAACAGTACATCCTAAAGTTACTATGGATATGGTAAAAAATTTAGATAAGAAACAGATTCGTTATAAAAAACATATAGATGTCCTTGAAGAATCCCCTTCATTTTTTTCTATTTTTTGTTTAATAGATGCAAAAATTGAGCAAAACCTTTATTTTTATGAAGAGGAGTTTATCTCTGTTTTACCATCTCGTGAATATGAGGGCAAAACAGTAGCAACTATTCTCGCTGGAAGTTATTTTAGTGAGTATGAAAATCTTTCTAAAGAGGCATATAAAGAGAAAAAAGAGCAAGAGTGTGCTTATCATTTAGCAAGAGTGAAAAAGCTATATGATTTTGGTCATATTGAAGTGATAGAGAGTGCAACACCTATGACAAAACAGCATTATTCTAATGGTGCTGAGGGAAGTATATATGGCATTATGTGTTCGGCAAAACAAAAAAGTCTTTCTGTCCTTATGCCACGAACACGAGTACAAAATCTTTATTTTGCAGGAGAAAACATCTTAGCTCCAGGGCTTATAGGTGCATTTTTAGGTGCAGAAATTTTAATGAATTATTTTGAAAATAAAAAGAGTTAAGGAGAAATTATGAGACGAGTAGTTATTACAGGTGTTGGGTTAAATTCACCTCTTGGTAATTCTTATGAAGCATTGTATGAGGGATTGAAAAATTCACAATGTGGTATAGAATATATAAAAGAGTGGGATGAAATAGCAAATTTAAGTACAAAAGTAGCTGGTGTGGTTAAAGATGTAGATTTAAAATCTATTCCTAGAAAATTTCGTCGTTCTATGGGAAGGGTTGCACAATTAAGTGCTATATCTACTTCTCAGGCGATAGAAGATGCACAACTCTCTCAAGAACTTTTGAGTTCAAAAAAATGTGGTTTAGCATTTGGTTCTACTATGGGTGGTAACGAAACAATGTTTGAATATGTTCCAGAAGTGAAACAAAATATGAGTTTTCGTGGTCAAAATTCTATGGCATTTTTAAAAATGATGAGTCATACAGTCGCTGCAAACCTTGCTCAAATGTTTGAAATTAAGGGAAGAAATATTCCAACTTGTTCTGCATGTACATCTTCTTCACAAGCTGTTGGTGCTGGATATGAAAGTATAAAATATGGTATGAGTGATATCATGATTTGTGGAGGAAGTGAAGAACATCATTACCTTTCTGCTGGTGTATTTGATGTGATGTCCGCAGCAACTTCAAAGTATAATGATACCCCACATGAAGCTTCAAGACCTTTTGATGTAAGTCGTGATGGTTTAGTGGTAAGTGAGGGAAGTGGTGCTTTAGTATTAGAAGAACTAGAACATGCACTTGCTCGTGGTGCAAAGATTTATGGTGAGGTGATAGGATATGCAACAAGCTGTGATGGCTCTCATATAACAACACCATCAAAAGAGGGGATGGAGCATGTTATGAGAACTTCACTTGAAGATGCAAATGTAGCACCTGAAGATATTGCTTATGTGAATGCTCATGCAACAGCAACTGCTCGAGGTGATATAGCAGAATCACATGCAACTTATGCTGTTTTTGGTTCAAAAACACCAGTAAGTAGTACAAAAGGGCATATGGGACATCTTTTAGGTGGGTGTGGTGCTGTTGAGAGTATTATATGTTTAATGGCATTAAATAAATCTTTTTTACCGCGTACTTTAAACTTTAAAACATTAGATCCTGAATGTGCTGAGATTAATGTTTTAGGTGAAAATGTACAACAAGAGAGTGATATTGTTATGAGTAACAACTTTGCATTTGGTGGGATTAATACCTCATTGATTTTTAAAAAATATAAGGCATAATATGCATGATATTGTTTTTGTCAATCCCCCTTATGAACAAGTTTCTGAAGGTACTGATTATCTAAAACATATTACAAATCGTTCCCCCTCTATAGGACTTCTTCTTCTTGCTGCAAAAGCGAGAGAGATAGGGTATAATCCTAAAATTATTGAGAGTGATTTAGAGGGTTTGACACCACAAAGAGTTGCTGAGATAGTTTTGGAACAAAATCCAAAGTTTTTAGGTATAACACTCTTTACTGTAGGTGTTTTTAATGCTTCGATTATTGCAAAAATTGTAAGAGAAAAAAATCCAAATATTGTCATACTTGTAGGTGGTCCACATATCTCTTCTATGGGTTATGAAACGATGCAAAAGTTTCCTGAATTTGATGTAAGTGTAATTCATGAAGGGGAACTTATCTTAGAAAACCTCTTACATAATTTAGAAAATGGTGAGAGTTTAAGTGAAGTTAATGGTATTATGTATAGAGATACAACAGGAGCTATACGAAGAACAGCCCCACCACCAAACATAGAAGATTTAGATGCTTTACCTATGCCTGCATGGGATTTACTACCAAATTTTCCACAAGCTTATCTCCCTTCTATTTATGATTATCCGAGAGCACCTGTTGCTACTTATTCCGCTTCTCGTGGTTGTCCTTTTTTATGTGAATTTTGCGATACTTCTACATTTGGTGGAAAAATTCGTTACAACTCTCCTCAACGCGTTTACGATACGATGAAACATTTAAGTCAAAAATATGGCATAAAACATTTACAGTTTGTTGACGATCTTTTTGTGGCACATAACCAAAGAGTACAAGAGTTTAGTAAACTTCTTATAGCAAAGCCTATAGATATGACATGGAGTTGTACCGCTCGTGTTAATACTGTAAAACCTGATACACTTAAGCTAATGAAAGAGGCTGGTTGTTGGGAAATAAGTTTTGGTTTAGAGAGTGGTTCTGATTTTTTACTTGATGAAATGAAAAAATCACAAAGAGTTGAAACAGCTCGAAATGCTGTAAAATGGACACATGAAGCGGGCATACGGGTAAAAGGGCTTTTTATGCTTGGTTATCCTGGTGAAACGCAAGAGAGTATAGCACTTACAAAAGAGTTTGTTCAAAGCGTACCATTAACAACAATGAACCTCTCAAAATTTACACCTTATCCTGGTTCACCTATCTATAAAAAGCTCTATGGTACTTCCATAAGAGAAGAAGATTGGGATAGGCTCAATGGTATGAATTTTGTGTATCAAGCAGAAGGTTTTAGTGAAGAAGAACTTGATAAAGAGTACCAAGAGATTATAAAATCTTTTTATAAACGCCCACAAATTTTATGGTACTATACAAAAATGTCTTTAGCAAATTTAACTCATTTAAAACGACTTACTCGTTTTTTTATTGGCTTTTTAGGTTCAAAAGTTGGGCTAAATCTTTAAAATTTAAGAGTAAATATGAAAATATATATTATAATAACACAAGATATATATTTAAAAATAAAAGGGTAGATTTTGATAACACAAGAAGAAGTTTATGAAAAAATTAAAAGTGTTTTAGTTGATGAATTTGAAGTTGATGAAGCAGATATAACACCTGAAGCGAATCTATTTACAGATTTAGATTTAGATAGTTTAGATGCTATAGATCTTATGGTAACACTAGACAAAGAGTTAAGTGTTGAGATTAAAACAGAAGAGATGCAAGATTTACGCACTATCGATGATGTGTCTAAATTTGTATTAGCTTCTATTCCCGCAGATGAGTAGTGTAATTACACTACTTTTTGCTCCATCTTTTTTACTTCTAATTCATTATTTTGAATTTCAGCAAATCGTACTTGTTTTCATTATACTTTCTCTCATTTTTTTACTTTATGCTTTCATCCAAAAGAAAAAGCTTGAAGATTTTATTATTTTAGGTATTTATTTAGTACTTCTTATCATGGCTTATCTCTTTTCTAGTATAGAAACTGTGAAGTTTATTCCTGTTTTTACAACTATGGCATTTTTGACACTTTTTGCAGAGGCGACTTTTCATAAGAAAGAGTTGATATATACACTAACAAAGAAATTTTATAAAAAAGAGATTTCTACTCAAGAGATTCTCTACTTGAAAAAAGGCGATTTATACTGGACAATTTCTATTTTTATTTATATGCTTTTACAAATTGGGCTTGTCTTTTTTGCTAGTAGTGAGGTATGGGCATTTTATAGTTCTGTGGGATGGTATATCTACTTTCTTGTTATTTTAGGATTACAAATTATTTATGGAAAAGCATATGCTCTTAAAGTGTCTTCTTAGTGTTTATGCTTTTTTCCTTTTTTGGGGAACGATAGTACTTTTTGTTTTTCCCTCACTCTTTCTTTATTTTGTAGTGTATGTGATGCTACAATATCCTCAAGATGTTTTTCAATTTTTATCTTCTGTGATTTATAAAATTTTTTTTAAACTTTTACCTATTGTTTCCTTAGAATTTCATCTGAAAGAACAATTGCCTCAAGGAGCTATTTATATTGCTACACATCAGTCAAATTTAGATTATCCCATTTTAGGAAGTTTTATTAAAAAGTATTTAACTGTGACTAATCTCAATTTTACTAAGATACCCTTTGCTTCTTATGTTGGTAAACTTATAGGTGCAAGAGCAGTAAATCAAAATAATTTAGGTGAAATAGCAGTAATGTATAAGGAACTCGAAGATATTTTATATGATAATAGAAATGTCATCATCTTTCCAGAAGGTACACGAGGCGATGGTAAAACACTAGGTAAGTTTAAAAAAGGGGCTTTTCGATTAGCTATGGTTACTCGTCGCCCACTTATACCTATCATTATAGATGGCTCCTCACAATTGCTAGCAAAGGGTGATCCTTGTTTTAAAACTTTGAAAAAAACAGTTGTAAAAGTTACAATGCTAGATCCAATATATCCTGAAAATTTTAATGATATAACAAGTTTATTAGAATATACACAGCAAATTATGGAATATAAACATAATCAATAAAAGGGTAAAAAATGAAAAGATTACCATACGGCATAAGTGATTTTAAAAGAGTTCAAGAAGAAGATTTTTATTTTGTAGATAAAACCAAATATATAGAAACTTTAGAAAATTTAGAAAGCTTTGCAATGTTTCTTCGTCCTCGCCGTTTTGGCAAGTCACTACTCATCTCTATGCTACATTACTACTATGATGTTTTTTACAAAGAACAGTTTAGTACTCTTTTTAAAGATACATACATAGGTAAAAACCCAACTAAAGAAAAAAACTCATATCATATACTAAGATTTGATTTTAGTGGTGTTAGCGTTGAAGAGGTTCATAAAAGTTTTAAACATAATGTAAAACTTGTGGTAAATGGTTTTATACAAAAATATAATTTAGATATAAAGATAGAAGAAAATCCTAAATTTACTTTAGAGAATATTATGGATTACTTTAAAAAACAGGAGCAGAAAACTCTTTTTATCCTTATAGATGAATACGACCACTTTGCAAACAGACTACTCCTTTTAGATAAAACAGATTACAAAGATGTAGTAAGTGAAAAGACAGCTTTTTTTAAAGAGTTCTTTACACTACTAAAGAGTGGAACAGGAGCAGAAAACTCCCCACTTAAAAAAATGTTCATAACAGGTGTAACTCCTATGGTTATGTATGATGTAACAAGTGGGTTTAACATAGGTAAAAACCTATCAC
>Ga0256828_1000058_pt1 | contig 72315 bp, 71 predicted proteins | sample CV88metaG_FD_185993 | JGI IMG/M metagenome (GOLD analysis project Ga0256828, IMG submission 185993) | Hydrothermal vent microbial communities from East Pacific Rise, Pacific Ocean - CV88 | ecosystem: Environmental > Aquatic > Marine > Hydrothermal vents | place: Pacific Ocean: East Pacific Rise...
AGCTAATATAGATGATATTACTATAGAAAAAGCTCAACAAGAAACAATAGAACAACAAAATAAATTAGCTGCTATGGGTGAGATGATAGGAAATATTGCCCATCAATGGAGACAACCATTATCTATTATTTCCACTTTAGCAACAGGTGTTATAGCACAACATGAATTTGGTGTTTTGGATAATCAAAAAATGTTAAAATCTTGTCATGATATAAATAAAAATGCTCAATATCTATCCAAAACTATAGAAGACTTTAGAAATTTTATTAAAGGAGATAGAAAACAAATATTATTTAATTTTAAAGATACTTTAAATAGTTTTTTAAATTTAATACAAGGACCAATTAAAAATTATCAAATAGAAATTATCATAGATATGGCAGATAATTTAATAACAAATGGATATGAAAATGAATTAATACAATGTTTTATGAATATTTTTAATAATTCAAAAGATGCTTTTATTCAAAATAATATTGAACAAAAATTATTTTTTATCACAATTTTTAAACAAGATAATAATATAGTAATCAAGTTTAAAGATAATGCAAATGGGATACCACAAGATATTATCTCAAGAATTTTTGAACCATATTTTACGACAAAACATCAATTTCATGGTACAGGACTTGGATTAAGCATGACTTATAAATTAATTACGGATGGTATGAATGGTAACATTTGTGTACAAAATAAAACTTATACTTATGAAAATATAGTATATACCGGTGCACAATTTACGATTGTATTACCAAAATAATTATACGATTAATATAACTTGTGCATTACCTTTCGTGTAATGCACTTTGTTTTGTTTTTAGGATAGGTTTTAGTAAGAAATCCATAATAGTTTTTTTACCTGTTACAATATCAACAGTAGCAACCATACCAGGGATAATTGGCAGTTTTTTGCCATCTTTTTCCAGATAGTTTTTGTCTGTTTTGATAACAACTTTATAGTATGATTTCCCCTCTTTGCTTTCTTTATCTTTTATACTATCAGCAGAAATTTCTACAATATGTCCTACAAGTCCACCATAAATAGAAAAATCATATGCTGTAATTTTTACAATAGCTTTTTGTGTAGGATTTATAAATGCAATATCTTTTGGATCAATTTTAGCTTCTACTAATAATATATCACTATCTGGTACAATTTCTATTAATGTATCTCCAGATTTTACAACACCACCAATTGTATTTATATTGATTTGTTTTACTGTACCATTTACAGGAGATCTAACAACAGTTTTGCTTAGTTTGTCGTTGTCACTAATCAATCTTGAGTTTATTTTTTTTAGTTCAGCTTCTACATCTTGAATCTCTTTTGAAGCTTCTGCTTTGAAATTATTGATTTTTTCTTCAATTTTACTTTTTGCTTCGGCAATAGCTAATTTAGCTCTAGGTATTGATAATTGAGAATTTTCCAAATCACCTTTTGTTTTGGTATAGGTACCTTCAATTTGTAGTAATTCTACATTTGATTTTGAACCACTTTCCACCATCCGTTTGATTGTATCTCGTTGTTGTGTTATGATATGTAAACTTGTTTTGAGTTGTTCTATTTTTGCATAAGTTTCTTTTAGCTCTTGTCGTTTTTGATAAAGTTGAAATTTTAATGTTTTTAATGAACTTATATATTCACTAATTGTATGTCTAAATAGTCTTGTTTCTATTTGAATATAGTTTTGAGCTGAATCTCTTAATTCTTTTGGAAATTTTAATTTTGGTATTTGTTGATTTGCTTTAAATTTTAATTCTGCGTTTAAACGAACTCTTTTTGCCAATAAAGATAGTTTTACCTCTTTGTTTTCTTCTAATGATGCTTGAAATCTAACAGTATCAATTTTCATTAGAGGTTGATTTTTAACTACATGTTGCCCCTCTTGGACTAAAATATCAGAAACAATACCACCATCAAGATTTTGTATAGATTGGATTTTATTTGCAGGTATAACTTTACCTGTTCCTCTTGCTAATTCATCTATTTCCGAATATGAAGCCCAAACAATAATTGATATAAAAAATAAAAAAATAGAGGCAAAAATAATATCTATTTTTATAGGTGATTTTTCATTTGCTTGACCATATAAACTATTTACAAATTTTATATCTGGATTCATGAGTCTTTCTCACTTTTTAAATTATTTAATATTTTTTCTTTTGGACCATCAGCAACAATTTTACCTTCGTGCATAATAATTACACGATCAACAAGATCTAATATAGACATTTTATGTGTCATTACGATTAGAGTTTGATCTTTTAAAATACCTTTCATATTGTTGATAAATGCTCGTTCAGTTTGACTATCCATAGAGTTTGTAGGCTCATCCATAATCAATAAATGAGGTTTTGATACCAAAGCTCTAGCTAATGTTATAGATTGTCTTTCTCCACCTGATAAACCATCTCCTCTTTCTCCAACTAGCAATTCAAATCCAGCTTCGTGTTTATTTAAAAACTTATCAAGTCCTGCGATTCTAGCTACTTCTAATAAATCTTCATCTGATGTATAATGTTCTCCAATAGTAATATTGTCTTTTACTGTTCCCAAAAATAAAAAAGGCTCTTGAGGTACATATCCTATGACTCTTCTTAAATCAACAGGATCTATTTGTCTTACATCTGTATTGTCATACATTACAGAACCAGATGTTGGAGTGTATAAGTTCATTAATAATTTTAATAATGTTGATTTTCCAGAACCTATCTTACCTATTATAGCTACTTTTTCGCCAGATTTGATAGTAAGATTTATATTACTAAGGGCATTAAAATTTTGATTTTTGTATGCAAAGTTTATATCTTTGAAAACAATATCTCCATTGAGATTTGGACGACTTAAATAAACTTTATTTTCCCGTTCTCTTTCCATACTCATAAGTTCATTTATATTTTGATATGAAAGCATAGTTCTGTCATATCTTAACAATAACGATACGATTTGAGAAACAGGAGATATAACCCTTCCGTTTAACATCATAGAAGCGATAATTGCTCCCATTGTCATTTTACCTTCAGATGCAAGATATACACCGGTAATAACAATAACAATATTTGAAAATTGTGCGATAAATGATGTAAAATATGTAACTGATTGAGATAGAGCTTGTGATCGTTCTGTGAAATATGCTGTTTGATTTAGCGCATTGTCAAATTGTGTTTTCATTCTGTTTTGACCACGAACTGCTTTAATGATTTCCAATCCAGCAACAGTTTCATTTAGTGCTGTCATTTTGATTTGTTCTTCTTTTGCTGATTTACTTATAACCTCTTTGATAGGAGTTTGCATATACCAAGAAAATGAAAAAGCTATGATAATTGTAGCGATTGAAATCCAACCAATAGGTCCACCTATAAAAAATATTATACCTATAAAGATAAATATAAAAGGTAAATCAACAATAGTTGCCATAGTTGCAGTAGAGAAAAAATCTCTAACACTTTCAAAAGATTGCAATCTACTTAAAAACATCCCTGTTGAAGCTGGTTTTTGATCTAGCCTTATATTTAATAATTGATCAAAAATTTTGTTTGACATTAAAATATCAGCCCGTTTGTTTGCCAATCCTAAATATGAACTCCTAATGAGTTTGAGTATAAAATCAAATATCATAACAATAGAGATACCTATTGCCAATACCCATAATGTATCAATAGCATTATTTGGTAAAACTCTATCATATACATTCATAGTAAACAATGGTGTTGCAATAACAAACATATTAATCAAAACAGCGACAAGTGCAATTTTTACATATATAGGTCTGTTTTTTTTCATTGCTCCCCAAAACCATTGTTTTGGATTATCTAAGTTTATAGCTTGATGTAATTTATTTTTAAATCTATAATCATTTTTTATAAATACAATTGTATTTGCATATTCACTTTTTAGTTGCTCTAAAGATATTATTGTTTCTCCAATAAAATCAGGCATAATAATACTTGCTTTGTTGTTTTCAAAATCAATATTAAGTAATATACAAGCTTGATCATTTTTTAAAATAATAAGAGCAGGTAGTGCTAAAGGTGATATTTCATCCAATGAACGCTTTGCTACTTTTGAAATCAATCCTACTCTTGATCCAGCTTTTGTAAATGTATTAAGATCCATAAAACTGTTTTGCATCAAAATACCAGATACCAAAGATTCATCTGAAACATTTTTTTGATATAGTTTTGCAAAAAATTTTAAAGATTCTAAATAAGTATCAACATTTTTTGGACCTTTAGACAAATCTTCTATTACTGTATTATCTGAATTATCTGCCACAATCTACTTCCTTATAATTTGTATAGCTATTCTTCTTGAAGCTGCTTTATCTTCTACACCATTCGCATCTAAAATAAGATCATCTGAACCTTTTGCAACAGGTTTTATATGTTTTGATAACCAATCAGAATCCAGATCTTCTTTTGTTGCTTTTTTGATAAGATAAGATTTTGTTTTTACTGCTCGTCTGTATGATAACTTGATATTTGCTTGGTATTGCGCTTCTTTGCTATTTTTTACATTTGCATATTTTGTATATTCTGATGAAGTATGTGAAATAATATTAACAGATTTTATTTGGTCTTTGTTTTCATCAATCACTTTTAATAATTTTGGACTAAATGAATCCAAAGAATATTTGAATTTATCATATGGATTTACAGATTTTTTTGTAAATGCATCAGGTGTTATAGGTAGTGTAATTTTCATATTTTCTTTGTCAAATTGAATACCATCTGTATTGTCAGTATTATTTGTTATAACAGCTTTTTCAACAAGATCTGCCAAAGTATCTTGTGGTTCATCTGTTGAGTCGTCTGCTAGTAATGTTTCATTGTCATCTTGTGTATCATTACCGTCTAATGCAGCTGAAGCATCATCTAAAAGATTATCTACATCTTCATCATTGCTTTCTTGGTCTTTTGTAAGGTCTGCTATGATTTTTGGTTTACAAATCTCTTGATCATCTATAGCCATAGAATCTTCAAGTATAGATAATTCTTTTAATATATCATAATAGTTTTGGTACAAAACAAACTCTTGATTGATTTTGTTATCTTGAGCATCTAAAAGTTTTATTTTTACTTGTAATACATCTATAAAAGTTTTTGTACCATCTTCAAGTTGATTGTTCGTAATTTTTAGTATCTCTACATTTGTTTGAATATCTTCATCAAAATTTTTAATCCGTTTTTTTGTTTCTTCTCTTTGGTGGTATAGTGCTGTGATTTTTTCTGCTACATCATATTTTATTTTTTCTAAAGTTTGTAATTCTTGATTTAATACAATTTTTTCTCTTTGTTTAGTAGAACTATCTCGTCCTCCACTGTAAAAATTCCAATTTAATCTTACTTGTCCTACAAGTTCTTTTTGGACACCATCTTCAGCTAACTCTAAGTCATCATCATAAGAAGCGCTTAAATTCAATTTTGCAGTTGGTTTAAAATTAGAATTGCTTTGTTCAATTTTTTCTTTTTGGATTCTGATTTTTTCTTTTTGTTCTTTTATTTTATAGTTATTTTCCCATGCAAGTTTTATCATACCTTCAAGTGTTTTAGGAATTTTGATTTCATTTAACAAAGGACGACACATAGTACCATAATCTTGCATTTTTGTTAGGTTTTGATATGCTGCTTTTGCTTTTTCTATTCTAATTTGTTGTTCAAATTGTTTGTCATTTTTAACAGCAATTAAAGTTTTTGTTTTATAAGTTTCAAGTGCTTCCCCACTAATCTCTTCTTTTTCATATGCAATTTCAAGTGCTTTGTCATGTGCTTCTGTTCTATATTGCATAACTTGATTTAATTCTCCATATTTAACAAGATCTAAATATGTTTTTATGATATTTAAAATAACAGCTTCATTTTTTTCATGATATTTAAAAATACTACTTTTATAAGTAAACTCTTTTTCTTTAACCCGACTGTCAATTTTACCACCATTGTACAAAACTTGTTCTGCTGATAATTTTGCATTGTATCCATCTTTTTTCATCCATGGTGTTTCAGGTGCACTATCTCTGTTATTTTTAATTTGTGATTTTTCAACAAATGCATCAAAGCTAAGATTTGGATAGTATCCAGATTTTTCTACATTGATATCTTGTTTGCTAGCATCTATTCCAAATATATTTGAACGAATCTCATGATTTTTATATGCAGTTTGTACTACTGTGTATTTTAATGTTGCTGAATAGGAAAATGTTATAACTAAGAAAAGTAACATTATAAGTTTAGAAAATGACAATTTTGTAACCACTTTTTAAGCCTTTCTGCAAGTTTACCCGGTTTTAGATTAAAATAAAGTTAAATATTGATATATATCAACAATTTTTTTTATAGACTAGACAAATTTGTTTTTTTTTGTTACAATGCGAAAAATATCATAAAATTATGAAAATATTATTGGTGGAATAATAATGGAAGAGATAGTGTTATCAAAAGATGAATTGGTAAATTTGTTTGTTAATGGAGATATAAAAGATACTCCAAAGGGATGGATATACAAAGATGATATATTAGTTAATATTATAGCATTGCATGATAAAGATCCAAAATATGTATATGATGTTACAGATGCCCAACACTATAAAATTTCACCATTAGAATTTAAGTTGTAAACCAAAAGGAAAATTATAAATGTCACATTGTCCATTTTGTAAGAAAAAAATAGCTATGAGCAAAGCGTTTTGTTCAAGAGGTTGTAAAGAAAATTATTTTCAACTGATTGCTATACAGATACCAAAGTTATTTATGAAACGAATTTATATTTTTTGTTCCCCTAGTGAACGGGAAGCAGAGATAGAAGAATTTGCAAAGCGTCATAAATGGAGATTAGATCTTCTTAAAAATAAAATAGAAGAAGAAGCAATAAAATTAGGATATATAGAAAATCCTGATGCTAAATAGATTTTGATTTGTAAATATATCCAATAGATGCAATCAAAATAAAGCTGCTTGAAATCAATATCCCCATAGTTAACCAAGAAGTTCCCAATAAAAATCCAAGTTGAAGATCTGGTTGTCTGAAATTTTCAGATATTATTCGCATAGTTGAATATAATATTACATATAGTAAAGATAGTTCCCCTACAAATTTTGTTTTGGTTCTGTAAAAATATAAAATTACAAATATAACAATACCTTCCAAAAATGCTTCATATAATGCAGATGGATGTCTTAATATACCATGAACATATATTCCCCAAGGAACATCTGTAACTCTACCTACAAGTTCTTGATTTAAAAAATTTGCAATACGCCCAAAAGTATATCCAAGAGGAACGCTAAGTGCAACCAAATCGGTTAATAACCAAAAATTTATTTTATATTTTTTACAAAATAAAAATGTTGATATAATCAAGCCCCCAACAGCACCATGATAACTCATACCTGATATACCTACAAATATACCATCCATAAATGGATTAAAAATTTGCCAAGGATGTGTAAGATACCATAAAGTATGTGTATCATAAAAAATTATATATCCAAGTCTAGCACCAAGTATTACACCAAGTTCTGCCCACCAAATATAATTATCTAAAATTTGTGATGACAAAGGGTAGTTTTTGTTTTTGATAAAATAGTGTCCTGTGTATATAGCTGTAATGAGTGCTAAAGCATACATCAATCCATACCAATGAACACCTATATTACCTAAATGAAAAGCAACAGGATTAAAATCACTATATATATGTTGCCATTTTTCTTGCATCTATTTTTCTTTTTCCAATAATGAAGCAGCTATAAGTTCAATAGGATTTTTAAATATCACATCTTCTACTTTTGCATTATGCAGTGAATTTGTAATTTGCATTCTACAAGCACTACACTCTGCACTTACTATAGATGCTTTTGTTTCTTTTATCATAGCTGCTTTTGGTAATCCTGCTGCTTTGCTGAAATGGTATTTTTCACTTTGCATAGTAACTCCACCAAATCCACAACAACGATTGCTGTCACTCATCTCTTTTATGTTATAATTTTTTGATAAAAGTTCCCGTGGTTCTTTGTATATCCCTTGCATTTTTTTGGCATGACAAGGATCATGATATGTAATAAGATCAGAAAATCTTTTTCCTGTTTTTTCTAATAGTTCATTTAAATTTGTATTATCATTTAACCATTTTGTAGCCATAACCACTTTTGGAGCAAGTTTTTTTGCTCTTTGTTGCCAAGATGGTTGATTGTGTAAATAATGTTCCCAATCTGTATTTATCATAGCACTACAAGTGGCTTCAGGCACAATAATAGCATCAACCTCATCAACAAATGTTTCAAAATATTTTATATTTTCTTTTATAAGATAATCTACACTATCAAAAGCACCTGTAAAATATGCAGGGGCTGAACAACATAATTGTTTTTTAGGAATAAACGCATCAATTCCTAATTTGTCTAAAATAGTAATTAAAGAATCCCCTATATTTGTATAAGCATAATTTCCCATACAACCTATAAAAACAGCTACTTTTTTATTTGGTAGTTTATAATTGTCAGGTGTAAGATTTTGTTTGTTTGAACTTATGATATCTTGTGGGTATTTGTTTAAAAAACTAATTCTTTTTGCAAATGGTAATGCTCTATCTTTAATCATCTCAATAGGCAGGTTGATTCTAAAAGTTGCACTTTGTTTTTTCTCATCAATTTTGATACCACAAGTTTGAAATACCCAACCAAGTTTTGCCATAAAATCCATAATTTTACGATGTCTAAGCAAAAAGAAAAATGCTCTTTTATACCATGCGATACCAAATTTTTTTCTAATATCATTTCGTACTTGTTCTATAATCATATCTGTAGGTAAATCATTTGGACAAACTTCCACACAATTTGTACATAAAAAACAAGATTCAAATATATCTTTTGTATTTTTATCTAATTCTAAATTACCTTTATCATACGCACCAAGTAAATCGATAAAACCTCTAGGGGATGTTGTTTCATCTTGATTTATATTGAAAATAGTACATACAGATTTACATTTACCACATTTGATACATTCATCACTGATTGCTGTGTAATTAAATTTTTCTATACTCATACTGTTTTACTAAATCTTCGTTTATCTTCTGGAATATTGTTTAAATAAGCATCAAATGGCATTGCAATATTTCGTATTAACATAGAACCTGTTTGGTTTACTTCTATTTTTGTATCTGATATTGTAAGCAGTTGAGCTTCTTCAAACTCTTTTAAAGCATTTAATGCATCACTAAAGTATTCTTTGAAAGTTATATTAAATTTGTTTTCAACTTTTTGTATATCAAGTGCAAAATTTGCCATAAGTTCCATAATCACATATTGTCGTAAAATATCATCATCACTTAGATTATAGCCTTTAAATACAGGTAAATTACCATTGTCAATAGCTTCTTCATACTCTTTTAGAGTTTTAAAATTTTGTGCATAATAATCAACACCATCACCAATAGAAGTTACCCCAATACCAATCAAATCAGCTCCACCTTTGGTTGTGTATCCTTGAAAGTTTCTATGAAGTTCCCCTTTAGAAATAGCTTTAAATAACTCATCATCTGGTTTTGCAAAGTGATCCATCCCTACCATTTTATATCCATTGGATGTAAAATATTCTATTGTATCTTTTAGAATTTCAAGTTTAGTAGAAGGTGGTGCAAAAGTTGTTTCATCAAATTTTCTTTGCGTTTTCATCATCCAAGGTACATGAGCATAGTTAAATACAGCTAGTCTATCTGGATTGAGTGTAAGTATTTGTTGTATTGTTTTTTGAAAACTCTCTTTTGTTTGATAAGGTAATCCATAGATTAAATCTATATTGATAGATTTTATCCCTGCATCTCTTGCTATTTTTACTACATTTGCAGTTGTTTCAAATGGTTGTATTCTATGGATTGTTTTTTGTACTTGTGGATCTAAGTCTTGAACTCCAAAACTAAGTCTATTTGTCCCAGCTTCTTTTAACACTTTCATATGCTCAGATGTAAAAAATCTAGGATCTACTTCACAAGATATTTCAGCATCACTAGCAAAGTTTGGAAAAGTTTCTTTGATTGCATCAAGTACCTCTTTTAATTGAGAAGGTTCAAGAAAAGTTGGTGTTCCTCCTCCAAAATGCATTTGTGTTACAGTTCTGTTTGTATTAATATATTTGGATAAGATTTTTAATTCTTTTTTTAGATATTCTATATATCGTGTTTTTTTATCCTCTTTACTTGTAAATATTACATTACAACCACAAAAATAACATGCACTTCTACAAAATGGTATATGTGTATAAAGTGAAAGTGGTCTATCATCGCTTTGTGTTTGGAATTTTGATATTAAATCATCTTGAGTGAAATTAGTATTAAATTCAGGTGCTGTAGGATAAGAAGTATATCTAGGACCTGGTCTGCTGTATTTTTCAAATTTTTTAAAATCTATCATTTGTAACTCTTTTTTTTATTGTATGCGTGATTTTAACTTTATTTTGGTTAAATATTGCTCAAATGAAAAATATAGTAAAATATTTTATGAAAATAAATTTATTAAAATCATTACTTGTAGATATATCTCAAACATCATCAATACCAAATGCAAAAAAAATTGCACAAACTATTGTGGAGGATAGTTCACTTACAGATATATTAAAAAATAAAGATATTCAACAAATTTTAAAAGAGTTATTATCCAATCTAAGTAGTAAAACAAAAACATCTAAAGCTGTTTTGGAGATGTTAAAAAATGAAACACTATTTAAAGGGTTTAAAAGTTTTAGTTCTGAAATTAAAAATTTATTAAAACTATTAGATACAACAAATATTAAACAAGAGAAATTAACCACTTTAAAACAAATCACTACAGATATAAAAATGGTTGATGATAAAATTCTAAAAAATAATTTATCAAAAAGTGGTATATTTTTGGAATCATATTTAAAAACATTTACAAAATCTATCAATAATGACAATTTAAAACAAACAATTTTAGATGATACAAAAACTATTTTATTGAAACTCAATGAAGAAAATCCAGATAATAAAGAGTTACTAAAACAATCTAATAAATTATTGGCTCAAATAGATTATTATCAATTATTATCTTTGGCAAACTATTCTAATCATACATATTTGCCATTTGCTTGGGATGGTTTGGAAAATGGAGATATAGAATTTAAACAATCAAATAACGAACAGTTTGTATGTCATATATCTTTGGAATTAAAATATTATGGTGCAGTTAAAATAAATATGATTTTTGATAAACCAAATAAATTATCAATGAGTTTTTTTGTAGAGCAAATGAGTCTAAAAAATAAAATTCAAGAAAATTTACAAAAACTGCGACAAGCTATAAAATCTGTTGATATAGATTTGAGTTTGTTAAGTGTATGGGATATGAATCAATTAAAGCCAAATAAACAATTTGAAGCATATAATAGCTATCAAAATAATTTTGGTGTGGATATAACAGTATGAAATCAAAAAAAGCAGCTGCATTAAAATATAATCAAAGTAGTGATAATGCACCAAAAGTGGTGGCATCTGGCGAACGATTAGTTGCACAAAATATTATAAAAATAGCACAACAAAACAATATTCCAATAAAAAAAGATGAAGATATGGTGCAGATGTTATCTCAAATAGAATTAAATCAAGAGATACCTCCAGCTATGTATAAGGCTGTTGCCGAAATTTTTAGTTTTATATATGATATTACAAATGATAAAAGGGTAGAAAATGAAAAAAAAGATTAATAATAAACTTACTTTATATTTTAATAATCTCTATCCATATAAAACGAAAATTACACAAAAATATGATTTTGAAATTATATTAGGAATAGGGGGAAATATAGGTGATGTAGTTGCAAGATTTAAAAAATTATTTTTAACTTTACAAAATGATAGAAGATTTAAAATAGTACAAACTTCACCTATATTAAAAAATCCACCTTTTGGATACATAGAACAAAATGATTTTTATAATGCTGTTATTATTTTGAAAACAAATATTTCTGCATTGCCATTATTGAATATTATGCAACAATATGAATTAAAATTCAAACGAACTAGAAGTTTTAAAGACGCACCTAGAACGCTTGATATTGATATATTATATATAAAACAAGGTACAAAACAACTTCGTGTTAATCACAAAAGATTGATTGTGCCTCATATAGGAGCAAAAATCAGGGAAAGTGTAACTATCCCTTTGAAGTGTTGTGGATAAATTTAACTTGCTATTGTAAAATCTTCTACAATAGAATCTCTAATGTGTCGTTTTTTTACATAATTATTCAATCCAATATGATTGTTATATCCTAATAATTTTGCAATTTTTCTTACACTAAGTCCCATAGTTAGCAACTCTTCTATTTTATCTCTTTGTTGATCAAATTTTGATTTTTGGATAGTTCCTTTTGGTTTACCTAAACTTACCCCTTCAAGTTTTTTTGCACTTAGTGCTTCTTTTGTCCGTAAGCTCATTAAATCTTTTTCCAAAGATACAGTCATCCCTATTACTCCAAGTATCATTTTAGTAAGCATATCATCACTACTGATTAGGTCAAGATTTTGTTTGATACTTATTATTCTAACTCCTCCATTTAATAAAAAAGTTACCATATCCAAAATATGATGTATAGTTCTTCCAAATACATTAAGATCATATACTAAAATAGTACAACCTTTTTTGCAATCTTTTAGAAGGTTTTGAATATTTTTTTCATCTTCTGGAACATTTACTTCTATCTCTACATTATTGTGCAAAGTTAATTTATTTTTTCTAATATATTTAGCGATTTCTATAGCTTGGTTTTGTGTGTATTCTTCATTGTTTTTGTTAATTCTTATAAAACTAATCAATTTCTTCATCTTTTGTCCTTTTATATATTTTGTATAATTTTAAATTAGATAATGCTATAATTTGTATAGCTATTTCTAAAAAACTTATACAAAATGATATACTATATTTGCTTAAACTAATATTAAGAAATGTGATAATATCAAAAAAACTTTTTTGAGTAATTAGTTACCAAGTACAATTTAGGTAAAATCTCTTTATCATAAACAAAAAGGTAAAAACTGTGAAGCTTATAGTTGCAATATCTGGAGCTAGTGGAGTGAATTTGGGATTGAAATTTATCTCATTGGTTCCACAAAATATAAAAGTATTTGTTGTGTTTTCAAATGGTGCAAAAAATACTTTAAAATATGAACAAAATAGATCAATATCCAATATGGAAAATATTGTATATTATGATGATGATAATTTAGCAGCACCGATAGCTTCTGGATCATTCCAGGCAGATAGTATGATTGTTGTTCCTTGTAGTATGAATACATTGGCAAAATGTACATTTGGTATTTCAGATACATTGATTACAAGAGCATTTTCTGTAATGTTAAAAGAACGCAAAACAATTCTTTTGGCTCCACGAGAGATGCCATACAATACTATCCAATTGGAAAATATGGCAAAATTATCATCTTTGGGTGTTATAATTGCTCCTCCTGTTATTGGATATTACAGTAATCAACAAACTTTGGATGATATGGAAGATTTTATTATTGGAAAATGGTTTGACAGTTTAAATATAAAACACAAATTATACAAAAGATGGGAAGGTAATGAAAAAAGCGATATATAGTGGGACATTTGATCCTATTACAAATGGACATATTGATATTATAAAAAGAGGTTTAAAAGTATTTGATCAAATTATTGTTGCTGTAGCTGTATCTGATGCTAAAAAACCTATGTTTGATTTGGATCAAAGGGTTGCATATGTAAATGAAGCCACTAAAACAATGAATGTCAAAGCAATCCCTTTTGATGGGTTACTTGTGGATTTTGCCAAACAACAAAATATCAAAACGATTATAAGAGGATTGCGTGCAGTTAGTGATTTTGAATATGAATTACAAATGGGATATGCAAATTCATCATTGGATAATGATCTTGATACGGTATATTTTATGCCAAAATTACAAAATGCTTTTGTAAGTTCTTCTATTGTGCGTGAAGTTCTTAAATTTGATGGGGATATATCTCATATAGTTCCAAATGAAGTGTTACAAATGATAAAAAAAAGGGATTAAAATTATGTATTTTATTTTAGAAGGGATTGATACAGCTGGGAAATCAACACAGTTAGAGATATTACAAAAACAATATCCTGAAGCTATTTTTACAAAAGAGCCAGGTGGTACACAAATAGGTCAAAAAATTCGTCAAATGGTATTAAATGGAGAAGCAAAAAGTAAAATATCAGAGATGTTATTGTTTTTGGCAGATAGAGCTGAGCATAGCTTTGAAGTTGTGCAACAAAATCCAAATAAAATGATAATAAGCGATAGAGGTGTTGTATCAGGGATAGGATATGCAAAAGATATACCACTAGATACAGTTGTAGCATTAAATAAAATAGCATTGGATGGTGTTGTTGTGCATAAAGTTGTGTTATTGGAGTTATCAAAAAATGAATTAACCAAACGGTTAAATTCAAAACACAACGATAGTATTGAAAGTAGGGGGATAGAATATCTTCTTGAAGTACAACAAAGAATGAAACAAGCAATACTAGAGCTAGAACTTAATGCAAAAATTATAGATGCAAGTTTGCCAATAGAACAAATTGCACAACAAATAAAAAAATTTATAGAACAATAAGGTAATAATATGGGTAATATTCAAAGTTTAAGAGGTATGAAAGATATTGTAGATACAAATAGTGATTTATTTAGATATTTTGTAGATAATGCTTCAGATATAGCATCAAGATATGGTTTTTCATATGTAGAAACACCTATTTTGGAAGAAACAGCACTTTTTAAAAGAAGTGTAGGGGAAAGTAGTGATATAGTTGGTAAAGAGATGTATCAATTTATTGACAAAGGGGAAAATGATGTATGTTTGCGTCCTGAAGGAACTGCTGGAGTTGTACGGATGTTTGTTCAAAACAAATTTGATAGAGCAGGTGGGGTAAAAAAATATTTTTATCATGGTCCTATGTTTAGATATGAAAGACCACAAAAAGGAAGATTAAGAGAATTCCATCAGTTTGGATGTGAAAGTTTTGGAGAATCAAGTGTATATGAAGATGCCAATATTATTATGCTTATTAGTGATATATTGGAATTTTTTGGTATAGAATACAAATTACAATTAAATTCACTTGGTTGTAAAAATTGTATGCCAAATTATAAAGAGAAACTTGTACAAGAATTAAAAACACTTACATTGTGTGAAGACTGTCAACGCAGAATAACAACAAATCCAATACGAGTGCTTGATTGTAAAAACCAATCTTGTCAGGATCAGTTAGTAAATGCACCAAAAATTACATATAATTTGTGTGATGAGTGTGAAAGTGATTTTTCAAAATTAAAATCTATATTGGATAAAAATAATATTGCCTATGAGATTGATACAAATTTGGTAAGGGGATTGGATTATTATACAAAAACTGCTTTTGAATTTGTAAGTACAAATATAGGAGCTCAAAGTGCAATAGCAGGTGGAGGAAGATACGATCGTTTGGTTGAGTTCTTAGGTGGTAGATCAACTTCTGGTATAGGTTTTGCAATAGGTATAGAAAGATTATTGGAACTTATTAAAATAAAATCGCAAAATCAAGAGTTGTTATATATAGGAGCTATGAGTGAAGATGCTTTGGATATAGTTTTTTCAACAGTATTTAAAAAACGAAAAGAACAAAAAGTGATTACAGACTATAAAGTTAGAAGTTTTAGTAAACACTTAAATAATGCTCAAAAACAAGGAGCTACAGTTGTGGCACTTATTGGAGATAATGAATTACAAAATAAAACAATTTGGATAAAAAATATAACCTCAAAAGAGGAACAAACTATAAAACTAGAAAATTTTTAGGAATAAACAGTGAATAATTACGGTATAGATATATGGGGAGATGATAATTTTATTATCAATGATGGAGTTGTAAAACTTAATCAAGCCCCATATCCTGCATTGATTGATATTGTTAAAGAGATTAGAGAAGAGGGTAACAAAGGTCCTTTGTTATTAAGATTTCCACATATTACACAAAAACAGATTGATAAATTGTATGATAAATTTAATCAAGCTATTAATCAATACAATTATGATGCAAACTTTTATGCTGTGTTTCCTCTAAAAGTCAATCAAATGCCTTATTTTTTGCTCCCTTTGATACAAAATAGTAAAAAATTAAATTATGGTTTGGAAGCTGGTAGTAAAGCAGAATTATTATTGGCAATGGCATATAATAACAGTAATGCACCTATTACAGTAAATGGTTTCAAAGATAAAGAGATTATTACTCTTGGGTTTATAGCTAAAGAGCAAGGGGATGATATAACCTTGACTATAGAGGGACTAAATGAATTAGAAACGATTATAGAGGTTAAAGAAGAATTACACTTAGCATCTCCAAATATAGGGCTTAGAGTTCGTTTACATAGTTCTAGTGATGGATTGTGGGCAAAAAGTGGGGGGATTAATTCAAAATTTGGATTAAGTGCTGTTGAGATTTTGGATGCTTTTGATTTGTTAAAAAAACATAATTTATTAGATAACTTAACAATGATTCATTTTCATATTGGTTCTGCTATGAATACTATTGCCCCTTTGAAAAAAGCTTTAAAAGAAGCTGGGCATATATATGTACAACTCAAACAATTAGGAGCAACTAATTTAAAAGCGATAAATATAGGTGGTGGATTGGCTATTGAGTATTCTCAATTTAATATTACAAAACAATATTCATTGGATGAATTTTGTAGTGATGTTGTATTTACTTTAAAAGATATATCAACAAAAAATAAAGTTGATCAACCAGATATTTTTACAGAATCAGGTAGGTTTATTGCTGCTCCAAGTACAGTATTAATAACCCCTGTACTTGAACTTTTTTCAAGTGAATATGATATAAAAAGTTTAAGACTCAAAAATAATAATCCGGAAATAATAAAAGAGCTTTATAGCTTATACAATGATATGACTATATCAACAGCAAGAGAATATATGCATGATGCATTAGAGCATCATGAGTCTATTTTGACTTTATTTGATCTTGGTTATGTGGATTTGCAAGATCGTAGTAATTCAGAGGTCTTAAGCCATCTTATTATTAAAAAAGCGATAGAGTTATTGGGGTATAAGGATTATACAGAATTACAAAAACTTGAAGATAAAATTCAAGAAAAATATCTTTTGAATTTTTCTATTTTTCAATCTTTGCCAGATTTTTGGGGATTGAATCAAACATTTCCTGTTATGCCTTTAACCCACCTTAACACTATACCAACAAGAAGTGCAACTCTATGGGATATAACTTGTGATAGTGATGGAGAGATCCCTTTTGATGCAAAAAAACCATTATATTTGCATGATGTAAATCTAAATAAAGAGGAATACTTTTTAGGCTTTTTTTTAGTGGGAGCTTATCAAGATATTTTAGGTATGAAACATAATTTGTTTACATCACCTAGTGAGATAAATATAGAATTTGATAATGATAAAATTATAAAATCTGAAATTTTAAAATCACAAAAAATAGTAGATATTTTTGAAGATTTGGATTATGATATTGAAAAATTACAAAATAGATTATATGAAAAATTGGATAATAATATAAAAAATATAGTACAACAATATCTAAATGATAATGGATATTTAAAAACTACTGAGATAAAAATAAGAGAGAATAATAAATGAGTTTATATGAATTGATAAAAGAGGATTTTTCTGTTCCAAAAAAAAATGATCCAGCGTTACATTCTAGTATAGAATTACTGTTTAATTATCCAGGTGTATGGGCAATAGTAAATTATAGAATTGCTCATAAATTGTATTTAAAAGGTTTTAAAAGATTATCAAGAATTTTAAGTGGCTTGAGTCAATTTTTTACCAATATTGATATACACCCTTGCGCAACAATTGGAAGAAGAGTGTTTATAGATCATGGTTTTGGTGTTGTTATTGGTGAAACAACTATTATAAAGGATGATGTATTAATATATCAAGGGGTAACATTAGGTGGAGTTAGTTTAAAAAAAGGTAAACGGCATCCAACTATAGAAGAAAATTGTATTATAGGTGCAGGTTCAAAAATATTAGGAAATATAACTATAGGAGCAAATAGTAAAATAGGAGCTAATTCTGTTGTAATTAAAGATGTTGATTCAAATTCTACAGCAGCTGGAGTACCTGCTAGGGTAATAAAACGGAATCAAAATGAATTTCAAAATCAACTTGATCACAATAATATCCCTGATGTACCAAAAGAGATGATTTCGTATCTGATGAAACGACTTAGTGTGGTAGAAGAAGCATTAAAAATTCAAGATGGAATTGATTTATCTGTTCAAGAACAACAACTTGAAAAAGATTATGAAGAATTTATTGATTCTGTTTTAAAATCCAATAATAGTAGTAAATAGTGATTTGGTTATTGTGTTTTGGAATTATTACAGGATTTGTAGCTGGTTTTTTTGGAGTAGGTGGGGGAATGATTTTAATCCCTATGCTACTTTTTGCTGGATTTAGTATGAAAAGTGCTATTGCTATCTCTATTTTGCAGATGGTTTTTACATCAATTTTTGGAACATTTTTAAATTATAAAAAAAACAAAGCATTATTACATGATGGTATTTTTTTGGGTATAGGTGGTTTTTCAGGTGGTCTGCTTAGTGGCTATATAGTATCTACTTTTACAAATGCACAGTTACAATATCTATTTTTAACGATTGTTATATTTGCTATATATAGAATATTGGTTATCAAAACAGATACACCATCACATCAAACAAATCATAGTAAACCTTTGTTGCTTGTAATAGGATTTATTATAGGTATGATAGCTATGAGTATAGGTGTAGGTGGTTCAGTGATGCTTACACCTATTTTGGCATCATATTTGTATTATAATCTAAAAGATGCATCATCTATGGGATTGTTTTTTGTTGTTTTTAGTTCTATTGCAGGATTTATATCATTAAGTTCATCTGGACATATGCTTTATACTGAAGGCTCATTAGTTGGTATCACTTCTTTGATTGGAGTTTATTTTGGTATCAAAACAAAAAATATTGTAAATATAACATCATATAAAAAATTTATTTTGGTTTTATATGGTGTTATTTTTATCAGTGTAGTGTCTAAAATTTTTTAATATTTTATTACACTTAAGTTTTTCACATATTTTAAAAAAATCGATTTGCATCCCTGAAAAATGGACTTTTGAAAGTGAAATAAATTGTTTGAAAAATATTAACTTTTAAAGTGCTTAAATTTGACACAAATATTTAAAAAAGCCTATAAACCCCTAAAATAAGGGAAGAATTGCTATTGATATATGATAAGAATTAAAAAAATATTGTTACAATAAAATGTCAATCCAAAAGAGCAAAACGGTACTATTTAAACTATAAGATTATATGTGAAAACTATGTGATTAAATAGTAATTTCTAAAGAAATCTAAAAATAATCTAAAAAATAAATTTTAATTATTTTTGTGATATAATGTTGATAGATATACAAAAGGATTTATATGAACTGTGTAGCTAAATTATTATTATGTGGGGCTATTACTACTAATGTAATGTTTGCAGCAGATCTTGAAATTGATAAATTACTAAATATAATCTCATCCAAAGATGATCTGTCTGAAAAAACCAAATTGGAAAATGGTGGAATTTCGTATATATATACAAGAGATGATATACGGCGAATGCAAGCACATAATTTAAGAGATATATTAAAATCAACTTATCCATTTGGGTACAATGAAAATAAATTTGGATTGGCAGATCCATATATGATGCAAACATCTGCACCTTTTATGAGCAGTAATATTAGAATATATATAGATGATCAAGAGATTATCAGTGGGTTGTATGGTAGTGGTATTATTATATATGGTGATATGGATATTGATTTTGTAGATCATATAGAGGTATATAGTGGAAACCCAACATTTGAATTTTCTACTGAACCTGCCTTTACTATTGTAAAATTATATTCAAAAGTAGCTCAAAAAGATTCTGGAAGTAAAGTTGCATTAAATGTAGGTAGTTATAATAACTCTTACTTGTATGGGTATCATACCCAAGAATTATCAAATGATTGGTCATATTTTTCATATATTTCTAAACATAATGATAACCGTAAAGAATATACAAATAAAGATGCAACACTATCAAGAGATAAAGATAATGTACATTTATTTGGATCTTTGTATAATAATAACAATAAAATACTTATAGATTTAATTGGACAAAAACGAGATAGTTTTATAGCTAATAGTGAATTTGCAACTCCAGATATCAGTACACTTGATGGTAGTTATGTACATATTGGATATAATGGAAACAATGATAATTTATCGTATAAAATAACATATAACAATCACAATGCAACTTCTGATTTTGTTGATAAATATAAAAACGAAATTCAAAATATCAATAATCAAAATAACACCTATCATATGTACAGTATATATTCTAAATTTGATTCCAAAACATATACAGCAGGATTACAATACAATAAAAAAAGTAATCAAAATAGTACATTAATAGGTGCTACATATCGTATTAAAGATTATGTATTTAAAGATGTTATTATAAATGATAATTTAGTAGTGACAAGTTCCCGTTCTATTCAAAGACTTTTGACAACTTTTTTAGAAAATCAATATAATATAAATACAAATAAAATAATTACTACAGGTGGGGCATATACAACTATTAAAAATAGTAAGTTTAGTTATCAGGATGATAATTTATTATCTTATCGTTTAGGATATACATATACAAATCAAAAATGGGTATCAAAAACTATTTTATCGCATATAGAATCATCTCTTGATCCATATTTGATCAATAGTAGAACATTTATGGCAAACCCTACTATAAGAACAGATATAACAAAATATAATTTAATTATGCAAAATCTTAAATATACGCAAGATAATAATACTTATGAAGCTATTGTGAGTTATGAAATTATCAAAAATCAATTGGTTCAAAATAATCAAGCTAAATTATATAGTTATGATAAAGATTTGATTATGCGTTCATTAGCAGGAAGATATTTAAATGAATATAACGAATTAGATAAAGTTGAAATAACACTTGGGATAAATCATATAAAACATTTACCAACAGTTGAAACTTTAAAACAATATTCTATGACATTAAAAACATTTAATCATTATGGTAAGTTTGATATATTTAATGAACTTCTTTATTATACTGATGATAATGTTAATAGTAATTTTTATGATTATAGTTGTGGAGTAATTTATAATAAAACAGATGATTTAAAAATTGCTCTTAAAGGAACAAATCTATTAAATAAGGCAAAAGAAACATCTTATACTCAAAAATCTATTCAAACATTACAAAATGAAGAGCCTTTGAGTATATCGCCTATAGATAGATCTATAACAATCAGTATGGAATACACTTTCTAATGAAAAAAATAATTTTTATAATTTTTATATTTGTAAATTTATATGCAACAGATAATTATACATTAAAATTATATGAAGCAATTTTGCCAAAAATATTTGATGTGCCTATAAAAGTATATATTAAAGATGATATAAAAAGTATATTAAGTGTAAGTAGAGAGTTTATTGTTGTAGATAGTTGTGATGAAACTGTTGATATTCTTATAGGAAAACATTTTGACAATCTCCCTGAAAGTTGTCAAAAAAAACCTGTATTTGCTACAAGTTACAATGAGTATAAAGATAATATTCATAGTTTTGGAGCATTTTATTGGAGAAAAGGTCGTCCTCAAATCAGGTTTAATCAAATAAATTTACAAAAATATAATTTAGTATTACCAACTGAATTACAAAAGTATATGAGATAATATGAGAAAAAATAGATTTACAAACAAAACTATTATTTATATATTTAATATTATTGCAGTTATAGTTTTATTGGGAACTATTGGTATATATAGTTTATTTCAAAAAACAAGTGTATTTATTAAAAATACAAATAGAACAGCCAATATTGAATATATAGATAATATTACATCAAATGTATCACAATATATTATCAAGAAAATTGGTTCTGATGATTTTCATGCAACTTTAAAACAAAATAAAACAATGCGTCAAGAGCTTGAGCATACATTAAGCTTGTTAATTACACAGAGATATAGATATGTTTATGTAGTAGATAAAATAAAAAATAAAGATAGCTTTAGATTTTTACTTGATGGAGCATCTAACAAAGAAGATAAATCTGAATTTGATGAAGAATATATCCCTATGAATTTACAAAAATGGGATGAGGTGTATAAAACACATAAAACATTATTTTTCAAACATCATAATATAAAATCTTTATGGTTGACTTATTTGAAACCTATTGTTGTACACAATAAAGTTGTGGCAATTTTAGTTGTTGATTTTTCACTAGAAGACCATAACCGTATTATAAAATCATTGCATAAACTAAATCAAACTTTTGAAATAGCAGTTGGATTTTCTATATTTATATTTTTTATTATTATTTTATTTGCATATATTGATAACAATAGAATAAAAGAACTAAAAAGAAAATCTTCTAAAATTTCTAGATTTAATACTATATTAAAAGAGAAAGTAAAAGAAGAGGTTGAAAAAAACCGACAAAAAGATCAACATATGGTACAACAAAACCGTTTGGCTCAAATGGGTGAAATGATCTCTATGATAGCACATCAATGGCGACAACCTCTTACTGCAATAAGTAGTACAAGTAGTGCTTTGAGATTAAAAGCACAATTTAATAAATTGGATAATACAACAGTAATAGAACTTTCAGATAATATAAGTAGATATGCTCAACATCTTAGTTGTACTATAGATGATTTTCGAGAGTTTTTCAAAAAAAATAAAGATAAAAATAAAGCCTCTTATGATGAATTGATTCAAGGCGTTTTAGATATAGTTGAAACATCTATCAAAAATAAAAATATCACTATTAAAAAAGATTTTACATCTACTGAAATATTTTGTACATATACAAATGAAGTAAAACAAGTGATTTTAAATCTACTAAAAAATGCAGAAGATGTATTATTGGAAAATAATATTGAAAATCCAACTATTACTATAAAAACATATCATAATATATTAGAAGTTAGTGATAACGCTGGTGGTGTTCCTGAAGATATTATTGATAAGATTTTTGATCCTTATTTCTCAACAAAAACAAAAAAAGATGGTACAGGACTTGGATTGTATATGAGTAGAACTATTATTCATGAACATTGTAAAGGGGAATTAAAAGTTGCCAATAATAAAGAAGGTGCTGTGTTTACAATAACACTTCCATCATCTTGAAGTGTTTATTTTATATAGATATAAAAACTTTATGGCTTAATAAGGCCATAAAGTTGGATTTCGTTTTAAAATTCTTTTAGGAAACCATTTTTTGTAGTTTTGTTGATATTCTCCAGATTTTACATATTGTTGAATAGCAAAATTTAATTCATCTCGCAGGTTTGATTCATTTTCTTTAAGAGCGATAGCATAAGGTTTTAGTATAAAAGGTTTACCTATCATTTTAAGAGTTCCTCTGCTTTTTTGTGCTTTTTTAAATAAAAATGCAGAATCTCCTGTTGCAGCATCAAGTTTACCTGCTGCTAAAGCATCAACCATATCATTTCTATTGTCAAATTCTACAAGTTTTGCTAATGGTTGAATTACACCAAATACTTTTTGGGCAGTTGAACCTTTGATAACACCAACTGTTTTATTTTCATAATTTTTAAAACTTGTTGCATTTGAATTATAAGGTCCAAGTATAGATTGTCCATCATAAAAATATGCTATAGTAAAGTCAACTTTTTTATCAGCTCTTCTTGTATGTGTTAATGCAGCAGCTACTATATCTACTTGATTTGTATTTATAAGTGTAATATAATTTTTTGGATCTATTGGTATTAATTGAAGTTTGATTTTTAGTTGCTTAGCTATAAAATTCAAAAGATCAATATCAACTCCTATAATTTTTCCTGTACGACTTACAAAACCAAAAGGTTCATAATCGTTTACAACACCTACTTTTATGGTACCTGATTGTCTAATTTGTTTTAGTTTATCTGCTTGAACTAATCCAACACTTAAACAAATTCCCAAAACTATATTTAAAATTTTTATTTTCATATTTTCCTCCAATATTTATCTACTTAAACCATTTAATTCCAATTGTTTTACCAATTGATAATCTTGATCCTCTTTTACCCCTTCAGCATATAGTTGAATACCTAATAATCCTGTAATTTTACAAATTGAATCTACTAAAACTTTTTTATTCATATCTTTTGATATATCTTGTGTATAGTCTTTTGCTAATCTGATACAATTTGGTTTGATTTGTTTGATTTCATCTATTTCTATAAATTTCAATTCAAACCGTTTTATCATAATCTCACTATGACATTCTTGAATTAATTGTACAAATTGTTTGAAGATTTCCATATTTTTTGCTATATTATAAGCTGTCAAACTAAAAATAAGTTGTGGTGCCAATGTTTTGTGTTGTAAAATTATATTTTTTAACCATGCCAAAAATTGAACATCTTTGATAGATTCTATTGACAAGTTAATAGAAATTTGATGTTTTATATTATTTTGTTCAATATAGTTTATAACTTTTTTAACAATAATTTGATCAAATTTGATAACTTTGTTGTTTTCTTCTGCAACAGATAAAAATACTCCAATAGGTATTGCTTCGTCATTTTCATCTTTCATATTTGCAAAAGCTTCTTGTACTAGCAGTTGATTGTTTTGATCCATAGATTTTATATCACCTATATATTTTAAATCTATTTTTTCATTGTCAATAATATAATTTACCAACTCTTTCCATGCTAAAGTACCTCTTGATTTTTCACTTTTTTCTTTGATATGGATAGTGTTTGGTCCAATTTGTTTTGCCATTTCATATGCTTCACTTGCACCTGATAATACACCTCCAAATGTGTCAAATTGGTTAAACATAATACCACCTATGTTTGCTACATTTTGTTTATTGTATTTTTTGCCAAGTTCTTCAAATTGTTTTGTTAATGATGCAGTTATTTTATTGAGTTGTTCTTGATTGTCATTATTGAAAATCAATGCAAATTCAGATCCATAAAATCTATATGCACTTAAATTTTCTATTGAATTTAAAATTTGTGCAAATTCTATTAAAAAGTTATCAACAGTATTTCGCCCGTTATTTTTAGCAAATTCTCCAAGTTCTGCTATATGTGCAATAAACACAAAACCTGTTTTTTTAGAAATAAACATATTTTTTAAATCATTTTCAAATATTTGTTTTAATCCTAGTTTTGTAAGAGGATCTTTTGATACTTGTTGACTAACCTCTTTAATATTACTATTTAATTTATTGATTATATTTTCTATTTTTGATGACATCATATTCATAGCTATTGATACACTTTTTAGTTCTCGTGTCCAAGGTATATCTTTGATTTGTTCAAATTTTCCTACTGATATATTATCTGCTAGTGTTTCAATCGCTTTTAAAGGTTTTAGAATAAGTCTTAATACAAGAACCAATAAAGTAATAGCAATAGTAAAACTACTCAATGAGTATATAACAGCTTCTTTTACTTGTTCATATAGTTTTAGATATGCAACCCCTGCATTTGCTTTTACAGAAATCTCTGCAGTTGTTTTCCAACCGTCATTGATTTGACTTTTTTGTTCTTGTAGTTGTATTGGAATCATATTTATAAACCATTGTGGAACACTGTCAAATTTTACAGGTCTTGTAGCTTTTACTAAAATATTTGTTAGTTTTAAAGTAGATTTTATATTGTGTTTTACAATATCCCCTTTTGCAATATCATAATATATATCCAAAGTATCGCCATCTTTAAAATTTTGTGATGGAACAAAAGTATAAGTATTATCTTGAGCCATCAATGAATCATTTTCATTTTCAACCTCATTTAATTCTTCTATTAATTCATCATCATCATTTGTTGTGATTTTACCAAATTTTGTATCAATATGTACATTTGATACTTCCCATTGAAGGTCGTTTAAATTTTTATTAGCTTCTAAAAGTTCTGTATCGGTAAAAGTATAATACATATCTTTTAAGATAATAGAAGAATAAAAACCACTGTCTGCTATGGCATTGATTGTTGATGCTATTTCAGGATCTTTTTTATTTTTGATCAATGATTTTAACATCATCCCAAGAGATGTAGCTGTATCTTGTGCTTTGGATGTAGATTCCAATTCCAAATATTCTTTTGTATTTTGTATAGTAATATATGTATTTCCAACAAACATTGATATAAATATCGCTAACATGAGTCCATAGAGTTGTTTTGATAATGACATATTGTATCCTTAAATTTTATTCATCAATGATTTCCATTGGGTCAAATCATTGTTTCTAACTTTTTTTGCTTGACCTTTCTTTTTAGCTTTATATAAGCCACCTGCATTAAAACTGTAAATCATTTTCAAATCTTTCCTTTTTGTCGCTAATTTTAGTTTTTTGTTAACATTACCCAATACAATAGGTGTTGAGTTTGGTTTATGATAGTATAACAAAACCATATGTGATTCTTCAAATTTTGTCCGTTTTCTCAATAACTTAACATACGCAATTCTTAGTTTGCGTTCAGGGATACCCACTTTGATAAGTGTAAAATATTTTGCTATAGCATAATCTTCACAATCCCCAGCACCTGTACCCAAAAACTCCATAGGTGTTGCCCAATAATCTGTTTTGTGCCAATGTTTTTTATCACTCATATATCGTATGCTATTGAAAAAATCATTTACATATTTAAGTTTTTTGATTGTTTTTGCTTTTTTTGCTTTTGTAATTACTCTATCCCATGCCAATAGTCTTTTGTAGGCACGATTTCCATATTTTTGTTTAAATTGTGCTTTGATTTGATTGGAAAAATTACTTCCATAAAGTATAAAATTAAATATAAACAAAATCATTATTAGTGATCTGAAATTTATATTTATTTTAAACATTTAAAATATAACCGCTTCCTGATACATTTTTTATAGATTGTTTTCCAATTTTTGATCTAAGACGATTGATCAATGATTTAAAAGCAGAATCGGTAATATCGTATGCATATTCCCATACTGCATCTTTGATTTCATCTTTTGTGGCAATTGTCCCTTGATGTAAAATTAAAAAATTTAATAACGATCTTTCATTGTGAGTCAAAGGTATCTCTTGTTTATTTTGTAATAACAATTGTTTTTGAACATTATATACAATATTGTTATCAAAAAATATCATAAATTTACCATTGTCAAGTATAGTTTGAACAGCTAGATACAAATCATCTCGTAGTCTTTTTAAGCTAATTGGTTTAAAAATATAATCAATAAGTTTCAATCCTATGAGTTGTACTATTTGCATCGCATCTTTTGAAGCAGATATTACAATAATAGGTATTGTAAGGTTTTCTTGCCGAATTGTTTTTATCAATTCTATACCGTCATTTTGTTTTTGTAGATTAATATCTGTGAGAATTATGTCAATATTATGGTTTTTGTATAACTCTAAAGCTTCTTGTGCAGTTTTTGCAACAAAAATTTTGCTTGATTTCATTTTTAATGCTTTTGTAACATTGATTCTATAAGTTTCATTATAATCAATATACAAAATAGACATAGTATGTAAAATCTTTTCTAAAAAAGCTGTTTTCATAATGTATTCTCACTCCAATATCTAAGTATATCTTATTGTAACATAATATTTTATAAATATTTTATAAAAAGGGATTTAAAAATGTTTAATTAAATCTTGAAATATTTTTGTCAACTGTTCAACTTCATATTTTGTTGTTTTTTCATTGACACTGTGAATTGTATCATTTATTACACCAAATTCAATTGTATCTATATTGAATTGTCCAAAAAATCTAGCATCACTTGTACCACCTGCTGTGCTGTATTTTGTATCTATATTGAGAATATTTTTTATAGATTTTGTTATATGTTTTACAACTTTTGTATCTGTATTAGTCATAAAAGGGTAAGAACCTTGAGTTAATTTAATCGTATAGTCCAAATCTTTAAAATGTTGTTCAATAAATTTTTTAATCTCTTGTTGAGTTGTTTTAGTAGAATTTCTTACATTGAACATCATGTTTAGTTTATCAGGAGTTACATTAGTTACTTCCATTCCAGACCTTATATCAGTAATAACAAATTTACTTGGAGAAAAATATTCATCTCCGTTATCCAAATCAAATCCTGCGATTTTGGGTAAAATATTTGAAATTTGATGAATTGGATTTATTGATTTTTCTGGATATGCTGCATGTCCTTGTTTCCCTTGTAATTCTAAATAACCATTTATACTACCTCGACGCCCAACTTTGATGGCATCTCCAAAGGTTTTTTCACAAGTAGGTTCTGCTACGATTGCAGAAGTTGGCAAAAAGTTTTTTTCTTTTAGATGTTCTAATACTTTTATTGTGCCGTATGTTGCTTCCCCTTCTTCATCACTTGTTAGTAATATTGATAATGTACCATTGAAATTAGTAGTGTGTTTACAAGCATATAAAAAAGCAGCAACACCACTTTTCATATCTTGAGTACCTCTTGCTATAATTGTTTCATTTGAAATATTTGCTTCAAATGGATCAACACTCCAACCATCTCCTGGAGGTACTACATCTATGTGTCCTGCAAAACAAAGATGTTCATCGGTATCATTAAATTTTTTATAATAAAATCTATTTTTTGTATCTTCTATATCTAATGCTATACAATCCCAACTAGTTCCTAAATAGTTTGTAATAAAATCAAAAGCACCATCATCATTTGGGGTAATTGATTTAAATTGTAATAATTTTTGAAATAATTCTATAATTTTCACAATATCCTCTTTGTTGTTTTATATCTTTTAGTATAAATTAAAAATTCTCAATTCTCAATTCTCAATTCTCAATTCTCAATTCTCAATTCTCAATTCTCAATTCTCAATTATTATAAGTATTATACCATTTTTAGTATTAATATGTTAAAATCTATAAAATTAAATAATAAGGATAAACAATATGCATATAAAACTTACAGCAGAGTCTTTATTGTCTCAGTTTGGTTATAATGTAAATGAAGCATCACTAAAACAGATGAATACTATTTTGGACAATACAGCAAATTTTGATAAATTTTCAAAACATTTGCTTGGATTGCACGATAATTTAAAACATACAAATAGTTATATAGCAATGTCAAATTCACATAATTATTTTAAAATAAAATCAGAATCAGCAAATGAATCTTTATTAACAGAGTTTAATGAATTGGTATTGAAGTGGGCTGATAAATATAATGTAACTTTAGAAAAAGTTGAAAATAAAAATGTATATTATATATTAGGAATTAAGGAGTAAATATGGCAAAAACATTAGTAATAACAGGTGCTACAAAAGGTATAGGTAAAGCTTGTGCATATAAGTTTGCTTCACAAGGTATAAATATCGCTTTTACATACAATTCCAATGAACAAGCAGCACAAGAGATTGTTGCTGATTTGGAAGAAAAATATGGAATCAAAGCAAAATGTTATCCATTTAATATTCTTGAGCCTGAAACTGCAAAAGAGTTATTTAATCAAATTGATGAAGATTTTGATAATATTGATTATTTTATCTCAAATGCTATGATATATGGTAGAGCAGTTGTTGGTGGATATAATAAATTTTTAAAACTAAAACCAAGAGGTTTAAACAATATCTATACAGCTACAGTTGATGCTTTTGTAACTTGTTCTCAACAAGCAGTAAAACGGATGAAAAATGGTGGTGCAATTGTAAGTCTTAGTTCTACAGGAAATTTAGTTTATATAGAAAATTATGCAGGACACGGTACAAATAAAGCAGCAGTTGAAGCTATGGTAAGATATGCAGCAACCGAATTAGGTGAATTAGGAATTAGAGTAAATGCAGTAAGTGGTGGACCTATTGATACCGATGCATTAAAAGCATTTACAAATTATGAAGAAGTTAAGCAAAAAACAGCAGAACTTTCACCATTAAATAGAATGGGACAACCAGAAGATTTAGCAAATGCGTGTTATTTTTTGTGTAGTGATGATGCATCATGGATTACAGGAACTACGCTTATTGTTGATGGTGGAACTACATTCAAAAAATAATTTATTATAAATTAGTCATATATGTATCATAAAAAATGGTACATATATTTATAAGAAAATAGGATAAAATGATAAAATCAAATAAAAATCTAAATTTGCCAAACATACTTGCGTTGTTTAGAATATTGTTGGCACCACTTATGTTATGGTTTATGATTGATCAAAAAAATGGTTTATTTCAAGGGTGGCATTATAGTTGGTTTGATTATTTTGCTGCATTGATTTTTGTAATTGCGTCAGTTACAGATTTTTTTGATGGATATATTGCCAGAAGTTGGGATCAGAAAACTGTTTTGGGTTCTATTTTGGATCCTCTTGCAGATAAAATGCTTATGTTAGCCGGATTTATAGGGCTTGTTGTATTAGGTAGAGCTAGTGCATTTGCAATTTTTTTAATATTAAGTCGTGAATTTTTTATTACAGGGCTTCGTGTTGTTGCAGTAGAACAAGGGAAAAATGTATCTTCAACTTTAAGTGGTAAAATAAAAACTGTAGTTCAAATGATAGCTATAGGATTTTTATTGATGGAGTGGCCTTATGCAAGTGCTATTTTATGGTTTGCTGTTTTCTTAACTTTATACTCAGGATGGGAATATATCAGAGATTATCTAAAAGAATAGTTCTAGACAATCAACATCCCATCTCCATAAGAAAAAAATCTGTATTTTTGTTTTATCGCTTCATTATAAATATATAATGTCTGTTCTATCCCTATAAAAGAAGCTACTAGCATAATTAATGTTGATTTTGGCAAGTGGAAATTTGTAAGTAAATAGTCAACTTTTTTTGGTGGGTTTTTTGGATGTAAAAATAAATTTGCTTCTCCTGATGCTTTTTTTGTATCATTGTAGAATTCGATTGTTCTAGTTACTGTTGTACCAACAGCTAATATTTTTTTATCTTCGTTATCAAGTATCTGTTTTGTGGTATTATCTATTTCATAATATTCACTATGCATAGGGTGTTGTAAAATATCTTCACACTCTACAGGTTTGAATGTTCCAGCGCCAACATGCAAAGTTAAATAATATGTATTAAATCTTTGTTTGAGTTGATTTAGTAGTTCAGGTGTAAAATGCAGTGAAGCAGTTGGGGCTGCTACTGCACCATATTTTTTTGCAAATAATGTTTGATATGTAATTTCATCTGATTTTTCATCTTCTCTATGCAAATAAGGTGGAAGTGGTAGATGTCCTATTGTATTTAAAATTTCAACAAGTTCTGAAAAATCCAATTTTTTATTGTTGTGATAAAATTCCACAATTCTACTACCTTCATCAAGCAATTTAATCACTTTGGCTTGTAAGTTTTGTTCAAAAAACAGTTGAGTATCTGTTTTTACTCTACCTCGTATATATGTCAAAAAACTTTCATTGGTAAAAGGTTTGTTAAACAATAATTCTATTTTGCCACCTGTGTCTTTTTTTCCAAAAATTCTAGCTTTTATAACTTTTGTATCGTTAAAAAAAATATTGCTATTTTTAGGTATATAATTCAACAAATGTTCAAAAGTTGTATGGGTAATAGTTTGTTTTTGTCTGTTATAAACAAGAAGTTTTGCAGCAGTTGGTGGATTTGTCGGATATGTTGCAATAAGTTCTTGAGGAAGAGTGTAGTCGTAACTGTCTGTTTTAAGAGGATTTAAATTAATCATCCTCTTCATCATCTTCCTCTTTGGATGCAGGATTAAATGTTTGTGCGATTAAAATAGATACCCCATATAAAATTACCAAAGGACCTGCCATAAGAAATTGTGTCAATACATCAGGTGGTGTCAATAGTGCAGATATAATAAAAATCAATACAATTGCATATTTGAAAAAACCTTTCATCATCTCATCATTTACAAGCCCAATCATAGCTAGAAAAAATGTGATAACAGGTAATTCAAAAGCGATACCAAAACCAAATACAAGTTTTGTAAAAAAGCTAACATATTTACCAATACTAGGCATTACAGATACTACTTGCGAACCAAATGTTACCAAAAATTGAAATCCATATGGTACAACAACATAATATGCAAATGCACCACCAACTAAGAACATTAAAGTAGCAAAAAATACAAAAGGTAGTATGATTTTTTTCTCATTTGGATAAAGTCCAGGAGCCAAAAATAACCACATCTGCCAAAAAATAACAGGTAAAGATACTAAAAAAGCGCTAAAAAATGATACTTTCAAAGCTGTAAAAAATGTTTCTTGCACCTCTATAGCAACCATTTTACTACCTTCTGGTAAAACTTTTTCTATAGGTATCATCATCCAATCCAATATAGGCTGATAAACTGCAAAACATGCAAAAAATGCAATAGCCAAAAATATAGCAGATATAACAAGACGCTTTCTAAGATCTGCAATATGAGGTTTTAAATTCTCTAACATTATACTTCATCCATAGGATTGTTTTTTATTTTTTTAGGTTGCTCTTTTTTAGGTTCATCATCATTTAAAAGATCTTCCAATTCTAAAGATGCCAATCTATTGACATTCATAGATGTTTTTATTTTAGTTGTTTCTTCTTTTAATTCTGAGATATGTAACTCACTATCAATTGTGGATTTTGCTTCGTCTATTCCACCTTTAATTTTTTTGAAAAATTTTGCTATATCAACTGCTGCTGTTGGTAGTTTTTCAGGTCCAAGTGCAATAACTGCAACAATAAGAACTAAAAAAATTTCCATAAAACCCATTCCAAACATAAATATACCTCTGTTTTATTACTTGTAGTCGTGGATTTTACCTAATTTTTGCTAAAATTCAAATCAATTTTATAAAAATACGGAGAAATAATATGGAACTTTTTATATTTATAGCAGTTGTTGTGATATTTATCTATCTAAATAAAGATTATAATCCAAACGATTTTCAAAATATACAAATGGATATACAACAAGAGTTGCAAGGAAATTTAGAAGATCACGAAGCTGGCTTACTTGTGGCACTTATGGCAAAAGTTGCTAAAGCTGATGGAAGTGTTTGTGAACTTGAAGCTGAATTGTTAAGTCATACTTTTACTGATATATCAAGAGCATTTAAAGATAGTGATAATATAAGGGAACAATTAAAACAAATATACAAAAAAGAAAAAGAGAGTTTTACAAATACTATTGAAGTGTCTGAAAAATATTATAAGCTAACAAAACGGGATTATAAAAAAAGATTAAAAGTTTTGGAATATTTGTTAAATTTAGCATTTATTGATGGAGAATTTGCCCAATCTGAACAGATGATTATAGAAGATATAGCAGGTGCATTACAAATATCAAATTATGATTTAACTAATATGATAGAACAGTTTAAAACATATTATACTCAAAAAGCAAATGATACAAAAATAAATCTTGAAAAAGCATATTCTATTTTGGAAGTGGATAAAACTATAGATGATAAAGAATTAAAAAAACAATATAGACATTTAGTAAAAAAATATCATCCTGACATTATTGCAGGGCAGGGTGCTGATAAATCTATGATAGATCAAGCAACTAGAAAACTACAAGATATTAATGAAGCTTATGAACTCATCAAAAAAGAAAGAAATATCAAGTAAACAGTATGGCAAAATTTGATTATGATTATGAAGTTTGTTTATGTAATAAAGTTACACTAGGTGAAATTATATATGCAATCAAAGAGAAAAATGCAACTACAATCAAAGATATACAAGATATAACAACAGCAGGTACAATATGTAAATCTTGTATATCTAAAGATTATGATTTTAGAAAACCAAAGTTATCTTTATATTTGGAAGATATTTTACACAAGGTGTCAAATGAAAAATGATGATAAAAAAATGTTATTAGAAAAAATAACCACTTTAATAGATCAAAATAATAACACAACAATCAATAAAAAATATTTGCAATATTTTGAGATAGAAGAATTAAAAGATATAATTCAACAATTAGAAGCTAAAAAAACAAATTCTTCTGAACAATATCTAAATGATATATTTGATAAATGTTCATAAGAATTATTGTGAGTTTGTATTAGTCGTTAACTTCAACCATACTAGATTTAAGAGATTCTATAAAATCCAAAACCTCTTTTTGTTCATGTGGTTTTACATTGTATTTATTTAATGATTGTTTTAAAAGTTTGATAAAAATTTTCCAATCACTTTGACTTATCATCATACCAATATGTGTAGTTCCCATATCTCTGCCAGAATAATGTACAGGACCACCTGTATGATAACATACATAATCAACCAATAATTGAAGTTCTCTTTCTTTACCATCATTTCCTCTATATTTCCAAAAACGACCAAGTTGAGGGTCTTTTTTTAATCTAAGATGAAAATCTGTTAATAAACTTTGTATAGCTTCATATCCACCAAGCCTTTTGTACAGTGTTGCCTCTTGTGCATTCAATAATGTTACTAAAAATAATATTGTTAATAAAATTTTTTTCATTTTTTCCCTTTTTGTGTTTTATTGTGCAAAATTATAATAAATATAACTTAAGATTAACTTTTTCTTTCTTTTTTTGTTTTGAGAATATTGCGTATAAGTAATATTATAAATCCAATCCCAATAATACCATTGATTAAAGCATTTGTTATATCATCTGATTGATAAAAGTTAAAAGATAGATATAAAAATACTCCGGCTATAACAGCACACATAGCAATACTTATGGTATAATAGGAGGTGTTATTTCATCACCTAAAAAAGCATAGCTTTTTCCTATTCTAGCTACAGGATTATATGAAATTGTCATCTTTTCTTTATCTGTGATAATTCTATCATCGATAAATACCTCTTGTACATTTAATACTAATGGTATCGTAGAACTGTTTTGTAAATCTATTTCTTGATTGAAAGTACAAAAATACGCAGCAGGAACATTATCTATCATAGGAGGAAAATCATTATTTATTATAGTTGTTTTTATATCAAATATATCTGCTTCACTTATCCCATTTTCTAAACCTTTTGATGAAAAATGCATTTTTTGTAAATCTTTTTCTTCAACCATGCAAATTGTACATTTTTTGGTTTCTCTGATATTTTTTAAAGTATCTTTTGGTGAGCCATCTGCTTTGTGTCCAACACTTACTAATACTGTAGCTGGTTCACTTGATAAACCGATAAAATAACTAAAAGGAGCGATATTAATAACTCCTTGTTTATCTTGTGTAACTACCCATGCTATTGGTCTAGGTAATATTGTTTGAGCCATAATTTTATAATTTTCATTGAGTTTTGTATCTTTTGATAGATTAAATATCATAATTTCTCCTAAAATAATTCTTTAATTTTATTTATTATACCACTGTTTGACTTTTTTTCTGGTTCCTCTTGTTGTTTTTGAGTGTAATATTCATCAGGTAAAGTATTTTCTGGAGTTCCATCTACATTTACAATATTTAGCTCAGGATGTATTAATGCTCGAAGTTCTCTTTGAACTACCATCTTAGTTGTCATTAAACTCATAGCACACCCTTTACATGTACCAATAAGTTCTATATATACTGTACCGTCTTTTACCCCTAATAGATTTATATCTCCACCATGTGAATTTACATAAGCATTTGCTTTTGGCAAATTGTTTTGTACTGCTTCATATAATTCTTGATCTGTAAATATCATATTATAACCTTTGTTGTTTAATTTTGATTTATAATTATTATAAAATGGCATTATATTCTTATGAACTTATATAAACCTTATATAATGATAATAGTTATCAATCTCTTGTTTTTGTATAAAATTTGGATTTATATAAAAATAAAAATTTGTAACCAAACCGTAACTAACTTAGATTATACTTTCATTAATCAAAAACAAAAAAGGATTTCGTAAATGAAACAAATCATAAGTTTAGCATTGGCTACAGTTGCAACTACAACTATATTACACGCAGCAGATATAAAAGGTAGTGGGGCATCTTTTCCTTATTCTGTATATCAAAAATGGTTAAAAAAATACAACGCCCAAACAGGTATTAAAGTTGATTATATCAAAAAAGGTTCAAGCAAAGGTATCAAAGATGCCAAAGCTAGAGCTGTTGATTTTGCAGGAACAGATAAGCCATTGAGTCCAAAAGTATTAAAGAAAAACGGTCTGTATCAATTTCCTGGTGTTGTTGGTGCTATTGTTATGGGCTACAATATTCCAGAAGTAAAAAATCTTAGATTAAGTAGAGCTGCTATTGCAGAAATCGCTTTGGGAAATATCAAATATTGGGATAATGAGCTTATTGTATTAGAAAATCCCAACACACATTTACCACACAAAAAACTTACTTTTGTGCATAGAGCAGATGGTAGTGGTACTACATTTAATTTTACTTATTATTTAAGTAAAAGCAATTCCCAATGGAAGCATAATTTTGGTGCCAAAAAATCACTTTCTTGGCCAGGGAATCACCATATAGGTGGAAATAAAAACTCAGGTGTTGCCGCACTTATCAAGCAAACACCTTATTCTATTGGATATATTGATTATGCTGATGCAGTAGGTGGTGGATTGAAAATGGCAATACTACAAAATAAAGAGGGGTATTATATAAAACCAGAACTCAAAGCTTTTCAAGCATCTGCTTCTAAAGCAAATCTAAAACCAAAAAAAGATTTTTATGCAATTATTGCTGATCCAAGTGGTAAAAATTCTTATCCAATTGTAGCAGCTACTTTTATACTTGTACCAAAAGAAAAAACAGATACAAATAAAAAAGTTACTGCGTTTTATGATTGGTCATATAAAAATGGTCAAGATATTGCAAAAAGTTTAGGTTTTGTTCCTCTTCCTGATAATTTAACTATAAAAATTAGAAAATATTGGAAACAAAAAGGGATTAAATAACAATATATATTAAGAAAATTATATTGTAAAATATCTATTTTGCTTTGAGGTTTTGCTTCAAAGTCAAAATAGTTTCTAACCTAAAAGATACAGTTTTATTTTGTATTCTTATAATACTTCTTCTGCTTCGCTTAGTAACAAATCATTATAAATTGATATATAAAAAAAATAATTTAACAAAAAATATGTATTAATGTGGTATCATAACTAAAATTTTATTATTCAAGGAAATTAGATGGATATTCCAATTCATAAATATGATGTTGTTATTGTTGGAGCTGGACTAGCAGGTTGTGCAGCTGCAAGAGAAGCAGCAGAGGCTGGATTAAGTGCATGTGTGTTAACTAAGTTGCATCCTTTAAGAAGCCATAGTGGAGCAGCACAAGGTGGTATAAATGCTGCTTTAAGTGATGAAGATAGTATAGAGTTACATGAGTTTGATACTGTAAAAGGTAGTGATTATTTAGGTGATCAAGATGCTATTAGATTGATGTGTTCACAAGCTCCAGAAACAATCAGATGGGCTGAAAGAATGGGAGCAGTATTTTCAAGAAACGAAGATGGAAATATCGCTCAAAGACCATTTGGTGGTCAAAGTAGTCCAAGAGCATGTTATGCAAAAGATAGAACAGGACTTACACTTTTACAAACAATCTATGAACAAGCGCATAGAGATGGAGTAGATTTCAAAGATGAATATTATGTAGCAGATATTTTATATGAAGATGGAAAAGTATATGGAGTGTATGCTTATAATATAGTTGATAGTAAACCTATGATTTTCAATGCAAAAGCTGTTATGTTTGCTACAGGTGGTTATGGAAGAGCATTTAAAATTAATTCAAACGCTCATGCAAATACAGGTGATGCTTTATCTATAGTTGCAAGACACGGTTTACCACTTGAAGATATGGAATTTGTACAATTCCACCCAACAGGGATTGCAGGAAGTGGAGTTCTTATATCTGAAGCAGCAAGAGGAGAGGGTGGAAGACTTTACAACTCTGAAGGTGAAAGATTTATGGAAAAATATGCTCCAAACAAACTTGAACTTGCTTCAAGAGATGTTGTAAGCCGAGCTATTACACAAGAGATTTTAGAAGGTCGTGGATGTGGTAAAAACAAAGATCATGTTTTGATAGATCTTACACATTTAGGAGCTGATATTATCAATAATAGATTACCAGAGTTAAGAGATCTTGCAATCACATTTTTAGGTCAAGATATGATTAAAGAACCTATAAGTATTGCAGCAACTGCTCACTATAGTATGGGTGGTATCCCTGTAGATATAAATGGACATGTAAGAAAAGATACAGAAAGTTTTGTTGAAGGTTTTTATGCAGCTGGAGAATGTTCTTGTGTGAGTGTTCATGGTGCAAATAGACTTGGAGCAAATTCTGTTCTTGAAGCTTTGTTTTTTGGACGACATGTAGGGGAAAGTATTGTTAATGATTTGGAAAAAGATACTATCAAATTAAGAGAAGCAAAAATTGAAGATGTTGCTCCTATAGTAGAAAGAATAAATAAAATAAAAACACATAATGGAAATGAAAAAGTACCTGCACTTAGAGATGAATTACAACAATCTATGACAAATAATGCTGGTGTGTTTAGAACTGAAGAATCATTATTAAAACAAAAAGAGATTTTAAAAGATATAAAAGAAAGATTTCAACATATCAGAATAGATGATAAATCAGATGTATATAATACAGATCTTCAAGAAGCTATTGAATTAAGCCATATGATAGATTTCTCAGCGTTTATTGTAGAAGGTGCAATTTTAAGAAAAGAGAGTCGTGGAGCTCATTATAGAGAAGATTATACAACAAGAGATGATGAAAATTTCCTTAAACACACTATGACATATATGGACAAAGATGGTAACTTTACTACAGAATATATGGATGTGGTTTTAGGTAATCATGAATTAGCTGAAAGAACATATTAGGAGATAAGATGAGTAATATTGAAAGAAAAAAATTAACAATAAAAGCATTTAGATTCAATAAAGACACAGATTATCTTCCTCATTATGATACTTTTGAGATGGAAGTAAGCAAAGATGAACTTATATTGGATGTAATGAATAGAATCAAATGGGAACATGATGGTTCATTTAGTTATAGAAGATCTTGCCGACATGGTATTTGTGGATCATGTGCTGTAAAAGTAAATGGAAAAGCTACTTTAGCATGTAAAGATAGAGCATTTGATTTGGTTGATATATTTGGGGAAGAATTAGTAATAGAACCTCAAAGTAAAAAACATGCTTATAAAGATATGGTTATAGACAAAACAGATTTCTGGAATAAATATGAAAGTGTAAAACCATATTTAGTAGCAGATATTGATGAACATCCTGAAGCAGAAAATAAAGTTTCTATAGAGGAAAATGAACAATTAGATGATGCTGATTTATGTATCCAATGTGGAGCTTGTTATTATTCTTGTCCAGCTGTAGAAGTAAACAATAACTATACAGGACCAGCTGCACTTGTAAAAGCTTGGAGATTTAATGCAGATATTAGAGATAATGCTCATGATGAAAGACTTGAAAAATTACAAGAACTTGGTAGTGGTATTTGGGATTGTGTAAAATGTAACGAATGTGCAGAAGCTTGTCCTAAAGAGATTAATCCTATTGATAAAATTACAAAACTACATCAACAAACATTCCAAAAAGGTTTTGCAAGAAATAATGTAGCTGTAAAACATGCAGTTGGATTTAAGTGGAGTATTGAAAAACACGGAATATTAGACGAAGGTGAACTTGTAAGATATTCTGAAGGTAATATCGGTGTGATGAAACATATACCAGAAGCGATAGCTATGTACAAAAGAGGTAAAATAGTTATGCCTTGGAATATGCCAAAATCAAAAAATTTAGATGAAATACAAAAATTAGTTGAATTAAGTTCAACAGCAAAATTTGGGGGAAGATAATAGATGGAAAAATTAAAATATGCTTTATATACAGGTTGTACTGCAAGAGAATCTACTCCTGAACTTTTGAAGTCAACTATGGCTATCGCTGATAAATTAGGGATAGAATTGGTACTTTTAGATGAAGCTAGTTGTTGTGGTGCTAGTCATTTGCAAGATTTTGATGATAACTTATCTTTGGTATTAAATGCTAGAAATATTTGTTATGCAGAAAAACTTGGATTGACTATGGTTACTATTTGTAATACTTGTCAATTAAACACATCTTTGGCAAAAGATAGATTAGACAATGATGAAGCACTAAAAGCCAAAATCAATGAACAATTAGCAGAAGTTGGGTTGGAATATAAAGGTACAAGTGAAGTAAAACACTTTTTATATGCACTTCAAGATGATTTTGGATATGAAAATATAGCAAAACTTGTAACAAATCCTATTAGTGATGTAAATGTAGCATCATTTTATGGTTGTCATAATATTAGACCATCACATCTTCAACATAAAACAAATGGTAAAGAAGATCCATATAAACCTGTTTCATTAGACAATTTGGTAATTGCACTTGGTGGTAATGCAGTAGAATATGAATCAAAAAATAAATGTTGTGGTTTTCATGTTGAATTACAAAATCCTCAAACAGCAAATAGATTAAGTGGTGCTGCTATGACAGATGCTATTGATAATGATGCAGATGTTATGGTTACACCTTGTCCATTGTGTCATTTAAGAATGGATGTTCAACAACACAATATCTCAAAAGAGGTAGGTAGAGAAGTTAGTATTCCTGTATTGCATTTACCTCAAATGGTTGGTATTGCATTGGGAATTGATCCTAAAGATTTGGGACTACAACATAATGTTGTACAAAAAGGTCTTGATTTAGCAAAATAGCTATTGGCTTATTGTTAGTTTCAAAGTAAGAATATTGAAACTAACAGAAGTTGATTTTTAATTAGATTACAAAATAATTTTTTATTATTTTGTAACTTTATAATGTAGCTGTTTATACCCTTCTTTTCTTTTTCTAAAAGCACTTTTGGTAAAATTATTTTTATCATCTAATATATCTATAGCCAAACAACTATTTCCATTACGACCTATTCTACCAAGATATTGAACTAATCTTCCATAATATGATATAGGAGTAGCGAAAATAATAGTATCAAGATGGGGAAAATCAATCCCTTCACCAAAATATGAAGTTGTTGCCAATACCAAATTGGCATTATTAATTTGTTCTATTTTTGTTTCTTTTTCCTGTTTTTTTAAACTTCCATGTATAGATATATAGTTTATATCGTGCTGATTTAGTAGTTGTTCTAAGTTTTCTATATGTTCAATCCGATCAGTTAAAAGTAATATTTTTCTATTTTGATATTTTAGAATTTGTTCAATAATTAACATATTTCTATGGGTATCATTGATAAGTTGGGTTAAAAGATCTGCAAAATTATCACATTGGGTTGTAAAATCTGTTGTGATAATTTTAAGCTGATTAGAATTTGTATATTTTCTTTTGATTTCATAAGCGATATTTCCAAGTTGTTGAAATAAAATAGGATCCATACCATCTTTTCGTTTTGGTGTCGCACTTAATCCTAGTATATATTTGCCTTGAAATTGTTTGATAATCTTTTCAAAGGTAAGTGCAGGGATATGATGACATTCATCAACAATAACAAATGAATAGTTTTTTATGATTTGAGGATTGTTTTTCAAACTTTGCATTGTAGCTATATCAAGGGAGTTGTTTAATTTATTTTTCCCTTTACCCAAAAATCCAATCTCTTTTTTTGAAATATTAAAATAATCCACAAATCGTTCTATCCATTGATCCAATAACATATTTTTATTTACAATCACAAGGGTATTTACCCCTCTTAACTCTATCATTTTCGAGCCTATAAGAGTCTTGCCAAAACCAGGAGGTGCTACACAAATAGCAAAATCTTTTTTTGAGATATTTTCACAAGCTTTTAGCTGTTCTTCTCTAAGGTTATATGTGATTTTTGAAAATTTATTTTGTATTGAAATCCTTTTATCTATCATTTTATAATTGATTTGGTAACTATTTAAAAGTATTATTACATCTCTTGTTAAGCCACGAGGAAGTTTTAAAATGTTGTTAGATAGTTCAAATGAATATATTTTTTTAGGTATATTATAAATAGGTTTTCTTAATTTTTGTAAAGTGGCAATTTGAGGATTATCAAATGTTGCTAATTGTTTTAATTCATCTATAATAACAGATGATAAATTAGTTATATCTATCTCAATTAGATTTGAAAGGGTAAATTGAAATTCACTTTTTAATGCAAGTTGTTTTTCCAGATAATCTATACGGTTTAAAATAGTTTGTTTTTGAATATATAATTGTGTTAATTCTTGTTTTAAAGCATCCATATAAAATTATACTATAAAATATACAAACATAGGAAAAATATTGCAAAATGCAATATTTTAGAGATAATCTTCTCCCATATCCCAAAAAAGTTTGCTAATAATAGATTTATTTATGATTTTTTCATTTAATTCATCTATATCATCATTGAATCGTTTGATATATCTGAATAATTCTTTTATAGTGTTGTGAAAATCTTCTTGATAGTATTTACTCTCTATAACTGACTCTATGATAGATTGATCAAATAGCTCTGTTTTTTTCAAAATATCAATATCATATTTTACAGCATTTGATACATATAAAATATCCCCTTGAAATTGATCACACATATTATCAAAACATCCAAGTTTGCTTACAAATAATTTATCTTCTAAAAGTGATTGATCTATGTATTTTAATACCACCCTTTTATCTTCTGTAGAATCAAATTTATTCATAATATCTATAATAAAATATTTATTTGATTGTAATTTTTTTGCATATTGTAAATTATGAATATTGCGTGTACAAGCTATACTTGAGATCTCCATATCATCTTGAATCTCTTCTGGCATATACATCATAATAGGTGCTGTGTATTCATTTGTTTTATATGGAAGTTCATTCAATGCTGCACTTGCTGCAATTTCATAATCTAATCTTAAAGTTTTATTCAAAAACAAATAAGCACGGTTATATTTGTGAATAGCTTGTAGAGCAAAATCTTTATCATCCAAAATATTATAACTTACTCTATGAAGTATATCATCACCCATTTTAGCAGATATAATCATATGGTTCCACATCTCTTTTTTTGCTTCATATTCACTGCTTAATACACCATCATTTATCCAAAGTAGTGCCAAAATAACATCTGGATTATCATAGATTTCATAAGGTATCGCTCTTAATAGATATTCTTTATCCTGCCAATATCTTACATTGTTGAAAATTTGTGTAATTATATATTTTATCATAGATATATTTTACATTATTAAATCTTAAGAGATGATATAATTATAAAATCATATAATAATAAAAACTCTAAATTTAGTTATTTTATGATATACTAAAGCAATTGTAGAGATTTAATTAATTTTAAAAGGTAAAAAATGACAGATTTGGATAGTATTATAAAATACTCAAAAGACTTAACATTGTTGTATGTTGAAGACAATCAAGATGCCCGAGAGATGACAAGTGTTATTTTTGAGGATTTTTTTGATAGTATGATTGTGGCTGTTGATGGGCAAGATGGAGTAGAAAAATTTAAAGAAAATAAAATAGATATTATTATTACTGATATCAATATGCCAAAAATGAACGGTTTGGAGATGTCAAAAGTTATAAGAGAAATCAACAAAGAAGTGCCTATTATCATAATATCTGCACACAATGAAGATGATTTTTTTATGGAAAGTATAACTTTGGGGATCAATAGTTATATATTAAAACCTATTGATATAGAACAACTTTTAAGTGTTTTATCACAAGTATTAGAAAAATATAAATATCAAGTAGAAGCCAAAGAAAATCTTCATTTTTTAGAAGCTTACAAAGATGTGGTAAATCTTCGTTCTATAGTATCAAAAGCTGATACAAAAGGGGTAATTACATTTGTCAATGATGCTTTTTGTAAAATATCAGGATATACAAAAGATGAATTAATAGGGAAAAATCACAATATAGTAAGACATCCTGAAAATCCAAAAGCAATTTTTGAAGATATGTGGCGTACTATTGCAAAAGAACATAAAGCATGGCAAGGTATTGTTAGAAATCGCGCAAAAGATGGTACAAGTTATTATGTTGATAGTATTGTGATGCCAATACTTGACCTTGATGGTAAAGTTGTAGAATATATCTCTTTAAGAAACGATATATCACAAATAATGAATCCAAGCAGATTGTTAAAAGATGCATTAAAAGATTTGCAACAACCTTTGTTGATATATATGAAACTTGATCAATATGATATGATAGAAGAATTTTATGATCATGATACAGTAGAAAAAATACAAAAAAAAGCAAGAATATATTTGGAAAATCAATTTAAACGATTGTATAAATTTAATCGTATTTATCCTTTGGGTAATGGGGAGTTTGCATTGTTGATAGATCAGCAAAAAATTTCTGATACCAAAGAAACTTTTATCGCAAATATAAAACAATTACAAGATATGATTAAAGAGGATAAAATATCTTTAGAAAATATTGATTATGATATATCTATACTAATAAGTATCGTTTATACCAAAGACAAAGCGTTGGATTCGGCAAAAATAGGGATAAAACAACTAATCAAAAATAACAAAAGTTTTATTTTGGCAGATGATTTTGCAAATAAAGAACAGCAAAAAGCATTGGAAAATATGGAAACAGTTTCTATGATACAAAATGCTTTAAAAACAGGAAATATAGTATCATATTTTCAACCTATTGTTGATAACCAAACAAAAATGGTTGTAAAATACGAATCTCTTGTTAGATTGATTGATGACAATGGGAAAGTTTTATCTCCATTTTTCTTTTTGGATACGGCTAAAAAAAGTAATTATTACACTCAAATTACAAATACAGTATTAAATCATTCTTTTTCAGTATTAAAAAGTTGTTGTGTAGATATATCTATTAATTTATCTGCTTTGGATATAGAAAAAAAATCTACTAGAGAATATATACTAGGATTACTTGATAAATATTCAGATTATACATCTAGAGTTGTTTTTGAACTTTTAGAAGATGAAAATGTAAAAGAGTTTGAAGTGATTAAACAATTTATTGTAGATGTTAAAAAATATGGTGTAAAAATCGCTATTGATGATTTTGGTGCAGGATATTCAAATTATGAAAGATTACTTGATTATCAACCTGATATATTAAAGATTGATGGATGTTTAATAAGAGATATTGAAACTTCAAGTTATTCATTATCAGCTGTTAAAAGTATAGTAACATTTGCAAAGGAACAAAATATTCAAACAATAGCAGAATTTATTGAAAATGAATCTATTTTTAATATCGTAAAAGATCTTGGAGTTAATTTTTCTCAAGGTTATTATTTTGGAAAACCAGATATTTTAGAGGTATAACAATATATGATAAACAGATTATTACGAAACTACAAGTTAAAAAATGGTTTAGCTATAGGGTTCGTATTGCTTGTGCTTTTAAGTTCAATTATCAATTCATACACAAATTATGTTACAAATAAAGATATTTTATATAAAGAGATAGACAAAGAACTTCAAAGTGCAGCTGCAAATAGTGGTTTATTATTGGGGGAGGCATTTTTTCAAAAAGCTGTTACTGCAAATGCAATTTCCCATAAAGAGGATATGCAAAATATAAAAAAATTATCATTGTTTGCAAAAAATGCAATGGTAGAATATGTGTATGCTATGATTCAAAAAAACGATAAAATATATTTTATTAGTTCAAGTGCTAAAGATGATGAAATCAATACAGAAGATATGACTAGGTATTTTGATCAATATGATGAAGCTACGCCTGTGTTAAAAAATGTATTAAAAAACAATAAAATCATATATGAAACATCTACAGATAAATGGGGAACTTTTAGAACTGTATTTATCCCTATGACTACTACACAAGGCAATAAATATATTTTAGGTGCAGATGTTAAAATAGATTTTATCAAAAAGAAATTAGATCAATTTGTTAATAAAATTATTGTTAGACAGCTTATTATAATTTTGATTTTGATGATATTTGCATATTATTTTGTACAAATTTCACGAAAAGAGTTGTATGAAATCAAAACTATAAAAGAACAATTAGATAAAGAGATAGAAGATAAAACAGAAGAATTGGCTCAATTAAATAATTCTTTGGAACAAAAAGTTCAAGATGAATTAAATAAAAATAGAAAAAAAGATCAGCAACTAATCCAACAAAGCAGATTGGCTCAAATGGGTGAAATGATAGCGATGATAGCGCACCAATGGCGACAACCACTTACAGCGATTAGTTCTACGAGCCATTCTATTTATATCAAAGCTTCATTGGATAAGCTTAATAATGATGATGCAATCAGATTGGCAAAACAAATATCTGAATATACTCATCATTTAAGTGGTACTATAGATGATTTTAGAAATTTTTTCAAATCAAATAAAGATAAACGAAAAACAACATACAATGAACTAATCAAAGGTGCATTGGATATTATTGAAACATCAATCAAAAACAAAAATATCATATTGCAAAAAGATTTGCAATCTACAGTTGTGTTTGATACATATCCAAATGAACTTAAACAAGTTGTTTTAAATATTATCAAAAATGCTGAAGATGCTTTATTGGAATACCAACCTGCTAATCCTACTATTACGATAACAACTGATGGTGAAACTTTATCAATAGGGGATAATGGTGGAGGAATACCAGAAGATGTTATAGATAAAATATTTGATCCATATTTTTCTACAAAATTAACAAAAAATGGAACAGGACTTGGATTGTATATGAGTAAAATGATTATAGAAGATCATTGTAAAGGTAAACTAACTGTATCAAACAATGAAAATGGTGCAGTTTTTACTATTAAATTAAAAGGGGAACAAGATGCTTGATGTAACAAAAATTATTGAAAATACCAGACAATTTACATTATTATATGTTGAAGATAATGATGAAGCAAGAGAAGCTACTAAAATGGTATTTGAAGAATTGTTTGATAATATTATGATAGCTACCAATGGCCAAGAAGGGCTAGATATGTTTAAGCAACATCAAGACAATATAGATTTAATCATCACAGATATAAATATGCCTGTTATGGATGGGTTAGATATGAGTAGAAGTATCAAGCAACTTGATGAGAGTATCCCTATTATTTTATTAACAGCATTGACAGATATAGTAACTTTGAAAAAAGCGATTGATATAGGGGTGGAAAGTTTTATAAATAAACCTTTGGATGATATTAATATATTGTTAACAAAATTAAATGACATAGTAAAAAAACTCAATTATGAACATGCACAAAAAGCAAAAGAAAAAGCTATTTTGGTGTTGGATATGGTAAAACAACTTTCACATCATTGGCGACAACCTCTTAGTACAATTTCTATTATTGCAAGTCAAGTTAGTTTTAAATTAGATCAAGATATACCTATTACAAATGATGATTTAAAAAATATTTCTAAAATTCCTGATAAAGTAGAAGAATTATCTAAAATGTTTATCAAAGTAGAAGAACTTGATTTTGAAAATATATCACTTAAAGATATTGAAGATATAGTTTATATTAGTAATAAACTTTGTTAGTTAAATATTATACCAAGTAGCCGTTAACCATAGGTTGGCCCTAAAAGCCAAGTGCTACAAGTGAGAATATGATTTTAGGAGCGTTAAATTAAAACGCTGCACACCACCATATTACGATCACCCGTATAAATATGTTATCGGACCCTCAAAATCTGGAAATCCCGTACTACTTAGAATAATATAATTAAATTTTATCACAAAGTTCTTAAAAGTTACTTTATTGTCCCTAATTATACATGATAATTAGGGGCTTCATTTGTAATAGTAACATCATGAACATGTGATTCTTTTAGTCCTGCACTTGTAATCTCTACAAATTGAGCAGTTTCTTGAAATGTATCAATATCTTTACTACCTAAATAACCCATAGATGATCTAAGACCACCGATAAATTGATGGATAATTTGACCAATAGGTCCTTTATATGGAACCATCCCTTCTATCCCTTCTGGTACAAGTTTATCTTGAGCAGTACCTTCTTGGAAATATCTATCTGTACTACCTTTTGTCATAGCTCCTATTGATCCCATACCTCTGTATGATTTAAATTGTCTTCCATGAGATAAAATAATATCACCTGGAGATTCTTCAGTACCAGCTAAAGCTGATCCCATCATAACACAACTTGCACCTACAGCTAATGCTTTTGCTACATCTCCAGAATATTTAATACCACCATCAGCAATTACAGGTACTCCATATTTTTTTCCCATTTCTGAACACTCATCAATCGCACTGATTTGAGGTACACCTACACCTGCAACTATTCTTGTAGTACAGATTGAACCTGGTCCAATACCAACTTTTACAGCATCTGCTCCAGCTTTGATTAAATCTTCTGTAGCCTCTTGTGTAGCTACATTTCCTGCTATAATTTGTATATCAAATTGATCTTTGATTTGTTTTACAGTATCTAATATACCTTTACTGTGACCATGAGCAGAATCAAGCACAAGAACATCAACCCCTGCATCAATCAAAGCTGCTGCACGATCAAGTTGTCCTACACCAATAGCAGCCCCTACTAATAATCTTCCGTATTGATCTTTTGCTGCATTTGGGTATTCAAGTTTTTTATTAATATCTTTTATAGTAACTAAACCTATTAATTTATCGTTTTTATCTACTACAGGTAGTTTTTCAATTTTGTTTTGATGCATAATCTCAGCAGCTTCTTCTAGTGTAACACCTTTGTTTGCAGTAACAAGTGGCATTTTAGTCATAATATCTCCACAAAGTTGTGAAAAATCTTTAATAAATCTCATATCTCTATTTGTTAGAATACCTAAAAGATTATTATCGTTGTCAACTACAGGTACACCAGATATTTTATAATTACTCATAATATCTTCAGCATCTTGTAAAGTTTGTGAAGGTTTTACAGATACAGGATCTATGATTATTCCAGATTCACTTTTTTTCACTTTTTGTACTTGTAAAACTTGAGCTTTAATATCCATATTTTTATGAATAATACCAATTCCACCAAGTCTAGCCATAGCAATAGCTGCTTTATGTTCAGTAACTGTATCCATAGCAGCACTTACAAATGGTATATTCAATGATATATCTTTAGTTAGTTTTGTTTTGATACAAACCTCTTTTGGTAATACTTCACTTTTTGCAGGTACAAGTAGTACATCTTCAAATGTTAAAGCTCTTTTTCTAATTCTCATAGTTATCCTTTATTTAGTGTAATTTACTGATTGTTCAAGGCTTATTGCCCCATCAAATAGTGTTTGTTCATCATATGCTTTTGCAATAAACTGTAATCCTATAGGCATACCGTTATTATCTTTTGTAATTGGTAATGATATAGCAGGAAGTCCAGCAAGGTTTACAGATATTGTATAAATATCACTAAGATACATCTCAAGTGAACTTTTAAAGGCACCAAATTTTGGTGCAGTTGTAGGAGCTACCGGTGCCAAAATAAGATCTGCTTCTTTAAAAATATTATCAAATTCATTTTTTATAAGGTGTCTTACTTTTTGTGCTTTTATATAATAAGCATCATAATATCCACTACTTAATACAAATGAACCTAACATAATCCGTTTTTGAACCTCTGTACCAAAACCTTGTGTTTTTGTATTTAGGTATGTTTCTTTTAAATTTGAAGCTTCTGCACGATTCCCGTATCTTATCCCATCATATCGGCTAAGATTTGCACTTGCTTCTGCTGTAGCTACTACATAATATGAAGATATATGTTTTTTTGTATCCATCATATTTTTATGGATAATAGTATGTCCTTGCTCTTGTAGTTTTTTAATTGCAAAATTATAAGCATCTTGAATTTGTGAATCTGCTTCACTAATATAATTATCAATAACAGCAATAGTTAATTTACGATTGCTGTTGATATTTGGTGCTACAGGAGTGTATTCTATATTTGCACTTGTAGAATCCATATTATCATATCCACTTATTATATCGTATAAAATAGCTGCATCTTCTACATTTTGTGTTATAGGACCACATTGGTCAAGAGAAGATGAATAAGCAGTAATACCATATCTACTTACTCTACCATAAGTTGGTTTCATACCAACTACACCACAATAAGCTGCAGGTTGTCGGATACTTCCTCCTGTATCTGTTCCAAGTGCTGCGATAGCCAAACCAGCAGCAACTGCTGCTGCACTACCACCACTGCTTCCTCCAGGTACTTTTGTATTATCAACAGGATTTAGTGTTTTACCATAACATGAACTTTCAGTTGAACTTCCCATTGCAAATTCATCCATATTGGTATGACCATACGCAGCTAATCCAGCTTTGTGTAAATTATTTACAACAGTTGCAGTATATGGTGATATATAATTTTTAAGAATATTGCTACAAGATGTTGTTTCCCAATCTTTTACATTGATATTTGCTTTAATAGCTATTGGTATAGAGTTTTGTTGCGATAATTTTAATTCTTCATCGGTAAATTGTGCAACATAACAACCTAAATTTTTTTGTGATTTGATTTGTTGATTTAATTGATCTATTGTTTTGGATATTTGATCATGATCTAACTTAAGTGCTTCTTTTAGTGTAATCAATGTTACCCCTTTGTTTAAAAGTAATATTTCGTGATTATATCTAAAATAGACTTAAAATATGATATGATTTCATATGAAAAAAATATTAATAGTAGTTAATTTGTCATATTTGTTATTTGGGCATGATGTAAGTCAGTATATAGTAAAAAATTCACAAAATAATTCATTTATTACAAAATATGAATATGGTAAAATGTTATATCATAATCCTAGAGGGATTAGTTGTGCAAAATGTCATGGAATTGATGCCAAAGGTAAACTAATAGCCAAATTTGTACATATTAAAAGAAAAAAACAATACAATTGTCAGATAAAAACTTATGATATAACAACAATTTCCAAAGATAAATTTTTTGATAAATTGGATTATTTCAAAAAACACAAAAGAAAAAAATTTGATAAAACTCAAGTGTGTGAAAAGTTGATATATGGAAATACTATGCCAAAATATTTTTTAACAAAAAGTGAAATGGAATCAATATATTATTATATAAAACATATAGGGGAGTTTGATGAATAATTCATATTTGATGGTTGCAGGGGATAAACAAAAATATCTTGATAAATTACCTTATCTAAAAGCTCACAAACTAATTGTAAATCTTGAAGACGGTGTCTATGATAAAAAATATGCAAGAGATTTAGTATATAAAAATTTAAAAAACAAAAACAATAAAAATATAATAATCAGAGTAAATTCACTTGATAGTTGTGGTATAAAAGATATAAAACAAATGGTAAAATTAAACCCATATGCAATACGGATACCAAAAATAAAAACACCAAAAGAATTAAAAAAAATATTACAACTAATACCATCACATATCCAAATAGATCTTTCAATAGAAACAAAAAAAGCTTTTTATAATATAAAAAAATTTAAAATAGACAAAAGAGTCAAAACTGTATATTTGGGGATTTTGGACTTGCTTGAATCTTTGGGGTTGCCTCAAAATATACTAAAACATAATAATCCAACAATACATTATATACTTGCAAAATTTTTAATTGATGCCAAAAGTGCAAATCTAAAACCTGTAGGTTTTGTATATCAACAATATCAAAATCTCAAGCAATTTGAAAAATGGTGCAAACTAGAAAAAGGTATGGGATATACTTCAAAAGCTTGTATCTCTCCTATGCAAGTGGATATTGTAAATAAAATTTATCAAAATGATAAAAAAGAGTATAAAAAATCAAAATATATTATAAAACAATTTGAAAAATATAAACAACAAGGTATTACGGGGTTTGCAGATAAAAAATATGGTTTTATAGATGAACCTATTTATAAAAATGCAAAATTATTCGTATCAAATTATTTTTAGTTTAAAAGTGTATAATTTAAGTATAATTAAAAATAATAAAGGTTTAAAATGAATTGGGAAAATATAAAACAACAAATGATGGATTTTTTGGCAAGTGAAGTTAAAAAAATAGGTTTAAAAAAAGTAGTAGTAGGGATTAGTGGAGGATTAGATAGTGCTATTGTTGCAGTGTTAGCCAAAGAGGTTTTTCAAGATGATTTTATTGGGGTATTGATGCCTTCACATTTATCAAGTCATAGTAGTATAGAAGATGCAAAAAAACTTTGTAATAAATTTGATATGAAGTATGAAATTGTTTCAATAGCTCCTATGGTAGAGGGATATTTTGCAAATATTCCAGATGCTACACCATTGCGAATAGGAAATTTTAGTGCAAGAATGAGAATGTCTGTATTGTACGATATTAGTGCAAAAGAGGGTGCTGTTGTATTGGGAACTTCAAACAAAAGTGAAATACTTCTTGGATATGGAACAATATATGGAGATACAGCTTGTGCTATTAATCCTTTGGGAAATATGTACAAAAGTGATGAGTTTGAATTTGCAAAATATTTGGGTATAATAGAGGAAATTATATCAAAAAAACCAAGTGCTGATCTTTGGGAAGGTCAAAGTGATGAAGAAGAATTGGGATATAGCTATGCAACTATGGACAAAGTGTTAAAACAACTTGTAGATCAAAATATTTCAGTAGATGAATTGATTGGTCAAGGGGAAGATAAAAAACTTATAGAGATGTTACAATACAGAATGAAAGCAAATGCTTTTAAATCCAAATTGCCTACAATAGCAGATATAAAATTTGTATAAAAAGGAAAAAATATGAAAGAGATACCATTTTATAAACCAACAATAGATGAAGAAGAGTTAGAGCAAATAGAATCTGTATTAAAATTAAACAATAAATCAAAAGTTGAAGAGCTTGAAGAAGAGATTAAAGAATTTATAGGTGCTTCGTATGTTGTTTCAACCAATAATATGACTTCTGCATTACATCTTGCATTAAGTGCTATGGATGTAAAACGGGCAGATAAAGTTATTATGAGTGTAAATTCATTTCCTGGTTTGCCTGAAACTGTACGACATTTTGATGCAGAACCTATTTTTATAGATACTCAAAGTGGTGGGGTAAATATAGATTTGGATAAGCTTGAGGATTATTTGGAAAATAACAATTCAAAAAAATTAAGAGCTATGATTATTAGTTTTGTAGGTGGAGAATTATTGGATCTTGATAGATTATATCAAATCAAACAAAAATATGATTTAATACTTATTGAAGATGCTGCTAATATGTTAGGTGCAATCTATAATGATAAGCTTATAGGTAATCTTGAAGCTGATATGAGTATATTTTCTTTAAATCCATCAGGTGGAAAATCATCTATTAGCAATGGAGGATTTATTGTTACTAATGATGAAAATTTAGCAAATCGTGCAAAATTATTAAGAACACATGCTGTAAATAGTAGTTTTGATTCGTTTGGAAATTTGGATTATATTTATGATGTTGTTGATATTGGATACAAATATGATCTTAGTGAATTAGAAGCTGCGTTTAATTTGGCACAATTTTATAAAGTAAATACTTTTATTGAAAGACGACAAGAGATAGCAGAACTGTATATCAAAGAGTTACAAGGGGTGGATCATATAGTTGTGCCACAATTTGATGAAAACAATCTTTATACACAGTTTATAGTAAAAATCAATAAAAATAGAGATGGTTTTGCAAGAGCCTTACAACAAGAAGGTATCTCTACAGGATTGACATATATTCCATTACATTTGCTTAGTTATTATAAGAAAAAATATAAATTAAAAATAACAGCTTTTGGTAATGCATTATCATCTTATGGGCAAACTTTATCATTGCCTATGTACCCTTCTTTAAGTAATCAAGATGTAATATATATATGTGATAATATAAAACAAATTTCAAAAAATTGGGTATAGCAATTAAAAATTATTTTATAAAAAGGGTTGAACAATATTTGTTCTTCCCAAATATGTTTGATCAAATTATATCAATATGTTTATTTCCTTTGACAATTATATATTGTATAGTAGTGGCATACAAGCGTATCAAAGCAAAACCTATAGATTTTGGAGTTAAAATCGTAAGTATAGGCAACATTGTATTAGGTGGTAGTGGAAAAACACCTTTGACTATAGAATTAGCAAAAAACAAAGATAATGTTGCTGTAATTTTGCGTGGATATGGGCGTAATTCTAAAGGTATGTATGTGGTATCTGATTGTGGAAAAATTTTAGAAAATGTTGATATTAGTGGAGATGAAGCTCAACTATTGGCTTTGTCTTTACCAAAAGCTACAGTAATAGTTTCACAAAATAGGGCAGAAGCAATTATCAAAGCAAAACAACTAGGTGCCAAACTTATTTTTTTGGATGATGGGCATAGTCAATATCATATCCAAAAAATAGATATTTTAATACGACCAAAAACTGAACCGACAAATCTTTTTTGTTTACCAAGTGGTGGTTATAGAGAAACTAAAATGAATTATGCGTTTGCTGATGTTGTATTACAAGATGGTGTTGATTTTGTACGCAAAACAAGTTTTTCACAAAATGGAAATAAATTAGATAATTTACCTGAAAAATTATTGCTTGTAACAGCTATATCCAAAGCTAATAGACTTTTTGAGTATTTACCAGATAATATACACAATGAAATATTTCCGGATCATTATAATTTTACTCAAAATGATATAAACAATATAATATCAAAATATCCTGATTATACAGTTGTTACAACAGCAAAAGATATGGTTAAATTAAAACAATTTAATCTTAAGAATATTATAACTATAGATCTTGAAATTGATATTATAAATAAAAGCAAAATTGCTAATTTGATCTAATATACACTTTTCCATAGATTTTTTAAACTATGTGTTTTTTTGGTTGTTCTTTTTTTATGAACAGTTTTATGAATAATCTTTTTGGTAGCTTTTTTTCTTTTTTGTTTTGCTTTTTTGAATTTTCTTTGTAATTTTTTCCGTTTAACGATTTTTTTGATATTTTTCATATGGGTTTTATAATCTGCTGAAAAAATATGTTTTGTTCCATCAGCAGTTTTTACAAAATATAAATAATCTGTTTTCATAGGAGCAATAGCAGCTTTTATCGCCTCAAATTCTACAGCACAAATAGGATTTTTTGGTATCCCTTTGTGTTTGTATGTATTGTAATCACTGTTATTAGTACGGATCATTTTGTAAGTAATTGTAGTATGGGAATATGGACCATAATTAAGAGTTCCGTCCATTTGGAGTTTCATCCCTTTTTTTAAACGGTTATATATCACACTTGCTATTATTGACATCTCTTTTGTTGAGGCTGCTTCTTTTTGTATAATAGAGGCTATAGTGATATATTTATACCACCGTTGTTTGTCCCATGTTCCAAATATTTTCAAAGAATATTTTTTGTATTGGTTATTTGTATATCTAAAAAGATATTGTAAAAGATCAGTTGTATTCATGCCAATAGGCAAGGTGTATGTTTGGGGTAAAATATTACCATCTTTTTTATATGCTAGTAATTTATATTTGTAAAATAGATCTTTTTGTGATAATTTTAGTTTTTTGGATAGTTGTTGTAAAAAGAAATAATAAGTTTCTCCAGGTATAAGTGTAATATTTACCAAAGCAGCTTTTGAAGTTGTTAGTTTATATAAAAAATCAAATTTTCTCATAGATGTTGATTTTAAATCTATCCAGCCACTTTGAGGGTAACCTAGATTATTTAATGTTATTTTATCAAGTATGTTTAAGTTATAATGATTTTTAGTTAAATATGTTATAATATAATTAGTTGAACCTTTTGGGATAAAAATAACTCTTTTTGTTTCAACAGTCAAAGATAAATAATATATAAAAGTGATAAAAACAATGAGCAGTAAATCTATACTATTTACAATCACCTTGAGCATACTTGGTTTTTTTATATTGTTAATAGCTTCTTTAATAGGTGCTGTCATTGTTGGAGTTTCTACCTCTAATCTTTCGTATGATAATATTACTGTGAAAACATTGTATTTAAAATATGATAAAAAACTAATTTTAAAACTGACCAATTTAGTAATTTTGGATAAAAAAACTAAAAAAAAGCAAAAAATTGATATAGATCTCACAATTAAAAAAATTGATAAAAATTATTTATGTGATATTCAAAAATTAAATATAAAAAACAATTCTATTTTTGTTAGTACAAAATTATTATTAAATAAACAAAAATTAGAACATCTGTTATTTAAAAATCATAAAAAACTCAAATTAACAAATTTGGTATTTCGTTATGATAAGCACCTTCCATATATAAAAGCAAAGGTTGCATATATAAACTATGATGGGGATGATTTAAAAGTTACATTTGATAATCCCATACTAAAAAACATAAAACTTGATGGTACAAAAGTTATTATTGAAAACCTTGAAGTAAACCCTTTACTAAAAGTTGATATTCATACAGCTAACACTATAGATACAACTATATTGAATCTTATGAAATATTATAATTTAAATCTTCCTCTAAAACAATACAATGGAACAAATAATTTAAACCTGCAGCTTTCAATCCCTTTTGATAATCAACCTTTGGGGATATTTTTTCAAGGGGATATTAAAAACAGTAAAATATCTTATAGTAATTATAATATCTCAAGTAAACACTTAAATATAGTATATAAAGACAATGTGTTAAATATCAAAGGTACAAAACTGCATACTGTATTAGCAGAGCAAAATATCTCTATGGATCATTTGCAAATGCAATTAAAAAATAATATTATAAATCTAAAATCAAATCTTTATGATGATAAAAATAACACAATTTATATTTCTAGTTCTGTTGATTTAAACAATAAATCTTCGCAAGGAGATATACAAATACTAAATTTTCAAGAACCAGCAAAACAAATATCAATCAATAACCAAAATATAAGCTATAAAGTGGAATTTGGAACAAAAATTTTAGCTGATATCTCTTCTGATATGAATATAAAATTTCAAAATAAAAATATTTTATTTGATAAATTACAATTGCATTATGACCAACAAAAAGGTAATTTTTCAAGTGGTATAAAGCTTGATAATAACAGTTACAAAATAAAAGGATTGTTTGATTTGCAAACCAAACAATCCACAGGGGATGTTTTTATTGAGAAGTTTGATTTTAATGATACTGTATCAATTTCCAATGAACAACTACATTATAAACTTGATTTTAATAATAGTATTGATATGCATATTGCTAGTGATATGGATATAGTTGCCAAAAAACATAATATCTCTTTGAAAAATATGAAAATAAGGTATATGGACAATAATGTAACTTTTTATACACAACTACTTGAAAATGATATAAAATTAGTAGTAAATAGTAAACTAAATATAGATAAAAAACAATCAAATGGTAAAGTTGATATAATAAATTACAACCAAAATAATATTGATATAAAAAATCAAACCATCAATTACAACTTAGATTATACAGATGATATACAGTTAAATATACAAACCAATATGGATTTGTTGGTCAATAAAAATTTTATAAAACTAAAAGCAACAAATATAAAATATCAAAATAAAAATATCAATATCTATACCCATGTTTTAGATACAAATAAAAATGATATTTTAATAGATAATTTTATAGATCTCAACCATAAAACATCACAAGGGGATATTTGGTTAAAAACAGTTAAATATGGAGAATATATTGATATTAAAAATCAAGTTATTCCGTATAATTTAAACTTTTCAACAGGGATAAAACTAGATATAGAAAAATTCGGTTTGCATTATAATCAAGAGAATAAAACTGCATCATTGCGTATAGAAAATCTCAATAAACTTTTAGAAAATATTAAACATATCAAAGTATTAGATGATGATAAAAAAAGTCAAATCACTTTATACAGTAGGGATGATTTTAAAAATTTAAAACTTATTGTAAATAATCTTAATTTAGATATAAATACAACTGATATAAAAGATGACAACAAAACAAAACAAAAAATTAAATTAAATTTACCATATATTGATTTTAAATTATTTAACAGCAATATAAACTACAACAAAATACCTATAAATGTAGAGTTTGTTTCTTTAAAAGGTTATAAAGATCATATCAATATGGTGGCAAAACCTGTAGATATAAGTTCATATATTTTATTAGATATAAAAGAGAATAATATATCACTACAAGCTCCAAAATTGGATGATAAATTTATTAATAGTATTGTGCATAAAAAACTATTTAAAGATGGATATATAGATCTATTTATTAATGGCTCATTGGATAAATTAAAAGGTAAAATCAAATTTCACAAAACGACATTACAAGATGTAAGGGTAATAAACAATTTAATAACTTTTGTTAACACTACCCCTGCGTTAATTAATCCTTTGTTAACTTTACCTACACTATTTAGGCTAAAAGAAACAGGTTTTGATATGCAAGGGTATTATATCAAAAAAGGGTATGTGAAATTTAATTTTGATACAGATAAAAAGTTTTTGGATATTTATTCTTTATATACTCAAGGTAAAATGGCAGATTTTAAAGGTAAGGCCACAGTTGATATTGTAAATGAAAAAATAAAAGCCAAAGTTGATGTAGTGTTTTTAAAAGATTATGCAAAATTTTTAAATAATATCCCATTAGTTGGATATATTATCACCGGTAAAGATGGGAATTTTGTTACAACAGTTGATATAAAAGGTACTTTTAAAAAGCAAGATTTTGAAACACATACAGTAAAAAATGCTTCAAAAGGTGTGGTAAATGTAATCAAACGGACTTTGTCTGTGCCATTTTTACCGTTTATGGATAAAGAAAAAAAGAAAAAAGAAGAGGAATAGATGGATAATATTTATATTTTGAATATAGAACGAGCTGTATTGAGTTCTGTTTTATTTAATCCGGAGATTATAGAGGATCTTTTGGGGATTTTAAAACCAAAAGATTTTTATCTTCCTGCACATCAAAAAATATTTGAAGTGATGGAACAATTAAACAGTGATGATCTTCCTATAGATGAAGAGTTTATAAAAAAACGGTTAAATAGCAATGAAGTAGATGATTCTATATTGATAGAAATTTTAAGTGCAAACGCCATTTCCAATACTATGGCATATGCTCAAGAGATTAAAGACAAATCTGTAAAAAGAGAACTTATAGCTTTAGCTACTCAAATCAAAAAAGTTACAATTGAAGATGAACTTGCAGCACCTGATGCAGTTGATTATGTTCAAAATGCACTTTATAAAATTACCACTGATAGTGCAAGTAGTGAATTAAAAGATATGTATAAAATTACTACTGATACTTTATTGCATATGGAAAAAATGAAAGCGCAAGGTAACGCATATTTGATTGGTGAAACTACAGGATTTGATTCACTTGATAGAAAAACAACAGGGTTTAATGCTGGAGATTTGGTTATTATTGCGGCTCGTCCTGCTATGGGAAAAACATCTTTTGTATTAAATACAGCATTGCAAAATATCCAAAGAGGCAATGGTGTGATTTTTTTCTCTCTTGAGATGCCAGCAGAGCAACTTATGATGAGGCTACTTAGTGCCAAAACAAATATCCCTTTGCAAAATGTTAGAAAAGGGGATTTAGATGACAAGCAATGGAGTACAGTAACAGATGCTTTCGAGGATTTAAATACAAAAAAACTTTTTGTTGATGATAGTGGAAATGTCAATATAAACCAATTACGAGCAAGAGTAAGAAAGATAGCAGGAAATCCAGAAAACAATATAAAAATGGTTATTATAGATTATTTACAACTTATGAGTGGTACAAATTCAAAAGCCAGACATGAAGAGGTATCGGAAATCTCAAGAGGACTTAAACTTTTAGCAAGAGAGATGGATATACCTATTTTGGCACTTTCTCAATTAAACAGAGGATTAGAAGCTAGACCAGATAAAAGACCTATGCTTAGTGATATTAGAGAATCAGGATCTATAGAACAAGATGCAGATATTATTATGTTTGTGTATAGAGATGATGTTTACAAAGAAAGAGATGAACAACGAAAAGAAAAAGAAGCAAAAGATAAAGGGGAAAATTATAAAAGTGCTTTTATAAACAAACCTATTGAAGAAGCTGAGATTATTATAGGTAAACAAAGAAATGGTCCTGTTGGAACTGTTAAATTGGATTTCCATAAAGAGTTAACCAAATTTGTTGATAAAGATGCCCCTTATGGTGCGCCACCTGTGATTACAACAGTAGAAAGTGTAGCTGATATTCAAGTAGATACACAAATTGATATACCAGATATTTAAGGAAAAACAAAATGGCAAAATATATTTTATTTGATACAGAAACAACAGGCAATCAACCAGAAGATAAAATTATTCAAATCGGTGTAATGGTAGTTCAAAGTAAAAATGATATTGAAGTTTTTGATGAATTGTGTTCAACAGATATACAGATAAAACTAGAAGCTATGGAGGTGCATAATATTGTACCAGAAATGTTGCTCAATAAGCCACTTTGTACTCAAACACAAGGGTATCAAAAAATCGTAGAATACAACAATCCACAAAATTATTTAATAGCACATAATATATCATTTGATCTTGATATGTTACAAAAAGAGGGGTTTGAAAATCAATATACACTTATAGATACTTTACGATGTGCAAGACATTTGTATCCTCAAAGTCCATATCATAGATTGCAATATTTCAGATATGCTTTGGAATTGTATAAAAATGAACAAAAAGAAGCTGATAAATTAGGTATCACAATAAAAGCACATGATGCTATTGGGGATGTTTTAGTTATGAAACTTTTTTTAAGTAAACTTGTAGAAAAAACAAAAGAGTTATATCCTGATTATAATCCTATGGAAAAATTAGCAGAACTTACAAAAACACCCGTAATGATTCAAAAATTTAGATTTGGAAAATATAAAGGGGAAGAGATAGCAAAAGTTGCTCAAACCGATATTGGTTATCTTCAGTGGATGAGATCAAATATGGCAGATTTAGATGAGGATATGTGTTATACTTTAGATAAGCTTATAAAATAAATTTAATTTTAGAGCTTTATATAAATTTTTAAGTTGATCTGTGTTAAGATTGGAATATTATACTTGTAGGAGGTATGCAGATGGTTATGTTAATAGTTGGTGCAGTTGTAGAAACGCTCGTTAAGCACATGACAAAGACATATTTAGACAATATGGATGGGGTAAATATCAAAGGAGCTCCATCATGGTATATGTCGCCGGTTAAAGATCAGATGTGTGTATTCACACATTCAAAAGGTGATATAAGTGCCGTAGATGTTGCAAAAAATGGTGCGAAATTTAAAATGGCAAAAAAAATCAATGGTGTTATTGACGTAGTTGTTTATGACAATATAAAAAATATCAAAGATCCAAAAGAAAAACTAATTGTAGATAAATTCAAACGGGATCCAAACCTAAATTTATTTGTACAAAAACATTTAAAATACACAAAAACAATCTATGAAGATAAAATTCATACTGCTTTTGTAAGAGCTTGTATCGATAATAAAACATTCTTACAATATCAAAAAACTAGAATATATGATATTAACGGACAAGTTTTAGGTGCTAAATCTTCAAATGCTTTTGATTCACTTGATGATGAGTTTGGAGATGAAACTAGCAACAAAAAAGATAAATTTGATTTTTAATTAAAGAGAGGAAAAAAAGATGAAAATAAAAACATTACTTGGAACGAAAACAGTTAAATTAGCAATAGGTGCATTTGCACTTGCAACATTACTAGGTGGTTGTGGTCAACCAGATAGATATGTAGATCCAGAATTTAAAAATGCACCAGCTTGGGTACAAATGCCAAAAGTTGAAGGTAAAATTGCAGAGATGGGTTCAGCACCTAAAAATGCTATGGGTAACTTTGGTTTCCAAAGAGAACTTGCTATGGCAAATGCTAGAACAAACTTAGCAAAAAGATTAAATGTAAAAGTAAAATCTATGTTTAAAACATATTCGTCACAAACATCTGCAAACAACGGAACATTTGATATGACAGCAGAATCTGTAACAAAACAAATTACAAAACAATCATTACAAGGTACTACACAAGAAGATGCATGGACAAGCCCAAAAGGAACTTTTTATGTTCTTATGACAATTGATCCAAAATCAGTAGCATCTCTTATGGAAAAAAATGCAGCAACTGCATACCAAAATGACAAAGCAGCTTATTTAAAATTTCAAGCAGCAAAAGCACAAGGTGAATTAACAAAAGAGTTAACAAAATAATAATATCGGTATTTTTACCGATATTTTATCAAAGGATATTTAATGGGAAAAATTCTTCTATTTATAAGTTTCGCAATAGCGACATTATATGGTAACAGCAGTTTATTTTATAAGGTTCATAAAGGCTCAAAAGATTTAGGGTATTATGAAATAAACTATAAAGATAGTAAAAATATGATTACAACTAAGACTTATGGTGTAGCAAATAAAGTTAAATTTTGTCTTGATAAAAAAGTAAAATATATCAATGATGGTATAAAAGAGGTATCTTTTAGAAAAAATAAAGTTATTGATAGTTTTACTGTACAAACAAAATTAGATAAAGTAGATAAAAAAACATATAAAAAATATAGAAGAAAACTCAAAAAAGTAAAACATAATGATATGTTGTTATTATTAAGAGATGGTAAAAACTCTATTGAATTATTCAATAAAAGAAAAATCACTATTTTAACTCTTGAAGAGATATTAAAGTTAGCAATAGATGGCAAAATCAAACAAGAAAAAATTATATTCTTTGAAAAATCTGGTGTGATGAAGATGATAGCAGAGATAAAACCTACACAAGATGGTTTTGATATAGTAAATAGATCAAAAGATAAAAAATATATCAAAGTAGTTATAAAAAACAATATCCCTGTAGAGATTTCATCTTATTTGTCTGATTGGTCTTTGGAAATTTATGGTGCTGGTAAATTTGAAGTAAAAAAAGTATCAAAAGATATGATTGAAACAAATATTGCAAATATAATTAAAGCAAAATTTAGTTCAAATAATAAAGTTCAATTTGATAAAATTGTAAATACAAAAGCAAAAAAGAAAAAATATGTTGTAGCATATAAAGTGCAAATACCATACAACGGAGCATCTGACAAAAAACGATATTGTAATAAAACGGCTAGAAAATATTCATCAAAAGTATCAAAAGTACAATACAATGATAATAGTTGTGAAGCAGTATTAAAAACAAATGTTTTAATAAAAGATGTTATTGATCCTATTAAAGCAAATCTAATAGAACAATATCCACAACTAAAATTTACAAAAAAAATCAAAGTATCAAAAAAAGGTTTGATTATGTATAAAATAATCAAAAAAATATAAAAGGGGAGATAAGTATGAGAAAACACAATAAATTAAAACTCTCATTGGCACTTGCAGGTTTATTATTTGCAACTTCCAATATGAGTGGTGCAAACAAGATGATATGTGATGATTCTCCGGATGAATATAAATACTGTGGCGTTTTAAAGAAATATCACGAAACAAAACGTAATGATTTGGAAAATATTATGTTTATGACTGATAGTTTACAATATTTGTCAAATAAAAATTCAAGAGATAAGCTTAGTCGTGCATTATCTGAAAAAATATATTTGGTTATGAGAGATATAAATAAAACTATTAAAATAGCTGCAAATGAAGTTAGAAAAGAAAAATACAAAGCATTGGGTATGGTTGTTATACCTGTGAAGTATGGTTCAAATAGAAAACTAAAATACCAAACTCTAAGAGAGATGGCAAGAGGTAAACTAAAAAAACAAATTAAAAAATTCTATAAACAATATGAAGAATATGATGATGAGTTTTTGACAGATTTATTAATAGCAAATGGATCAACTTTTGTTATTTTACCAGAGATTATCCAATATGATGAGATGAAAAAAAATCTTTTAGAAAACAAAGAAACAGATTTTGAGATTGCTATTGATGGTTTTTTTGGTATGGAAAAAGGGATGAGTGAGTCTGTTGTTACACTTGCACTAAAAATAGATAGAAATGGTAACATAAGACGGGTGTTTGATAGAAAAGCTGAATATGAAAAAATCAGAAAAGCTATCGTAAATCTTATAGATAACGCATTAGGCGATATAGCGAGTCAAGATGAATAGATTAAAAATAATATTAATATTGGTTTTATTAAGCAGTGGTTTGTTTGGAGGATCAAAAATCCAAACAGTTCTTATGAGTAAAGTTGTACAAAAACCTTATGATGCTGATGTATATAAAAAGACAATTGTACTTATGACAGAAGCTAGATTGTATCTTCAAAAAAAATACAAAAAGAAAATTATTTTTGAATATGATGATAATACTTTATTTACAAAGAAAAAAGATATTGTAAATGAACTAAAAAAGAAAAATGCTAGATTTTATGTATATCTTGAAATAGTAAAGAAAAAAGCAAAAAAGAATTTGCAAAAAGTATTTTACAATCTAAAAATATTTGATAAAAAATCAAAAAGATTGAAAACGGTAAAAACAAAAGCGATTATAAGAGATTTGAAAATTGTAAAAATTTCCCAAGGGGATTTAAAATCTTCAGCAAAAAAAATAGCAAAGATACTTAAAAAAAGGTAAGATTAAATGGGACTAAAAAGTGATGAAACAACACATATTTTAAGAGCATATTATTTTGCTCTTAAGATAATATTTGTTATTTTAAATAAAACAACTCAACATATTAGTTTTGTTTCTATTACACTTTTTATTACATTCTTTTTTATTATCAAACAAGGTTTGTTTCTTTATGAAGATATTTTTATTAACTCTTTAAAAGGTTTGTATCCAGAGTTTATCACAAGTTCATCATCTTTGAGCAAAAAACTAGAAGCAAAATATCCATTGGATAAAATCAAAATCAAAAACGAAATTTTTGTACATAGTGAGGAGGTTGAATTTAGTTATGATTCGCAAGAAGATATTACTAAATTTATGAATGTAAGAACTTATGATGAGGAGTATAAAGATAAACTGTTTAATACTCTTACTATCAAAGAATTATGTGATCAAAAACCAAACACTATATGGATAAGTTCAAGATTGTATGATAATATGTCCCAAGATAGTATATTTAACAAACGCTCTATATTTTTTAGAGATGAAGATGATAATTATCATGAATACAATTTATGTAAATTTGATTTAAATAACAATGAAAAATGGTTGTTGGTTTCTACAAAATTAGCTAAAAAAATCGCTTATATGCCATTTGCTAAACATGTGATATATACCAATGACAAACAAATCAAAGATGAATTATACAAAACAAAAGGTGTTCATACATGGAAGCAATATATAGATTATGATGATTTGGGTGTATTTTTATTGGCAAAAGAGGTATCATCAACATTTTTGATAACTTTTTTTATCTTTTTGATTACATTTATGATTATTGCATTTTCATCTTTAGCTAAAGAGTTTGAATCATCTGTATTTTTGATTAAATTATATGGTTTAAATATATTTAGAACTGTATTGTTATATAGTTTCTTTTTCTTATTATATACTATTGCGATTGCTGTTTGTGTATATATAGAATATACTTTGATTACATTTTTTATTCAACTTGTTGCGCATTTTAGTATGCCGTTTGATTTATCGTTCTTTATGATGATATTGGAGATCCTTGTAGCTATAGGATTTGCTGTTTCTGTGTTTATTGCACTAAAATACCATAGGTTGCCATTATGACAAAATTAAGCGTTATATTATATATCATAAAACAACGAATATCAAATATTTTGTTATTGTCTGTGATGTTTTCATCTCTTATTGTGATTTTTATGGTGGGATTGGGTATCAAAGATATATTTTATGATTATTTACAATCAGATTATGGAAATATTCCTGATTTAAAAATCAGATTAAATAATTTAAACAATAAAACAACAGATAAAATTGTTCAAGATATTCAACAACACTACAATCAAGATGATATTGATTTTTTAGTAGGTTATGAAACTTTAGAGCCTGTATCTATTGTAGATAGTGAAGATTTATTACTTACAAGTGGGCTTTCTTTGCTTATCAAAGGGATTAGATTTGATAAACATATCGATTTGAAAATAGATGGTATAATGCATTCTTTGGAGATATTAGCAGTATCTTATCAAGATGATTTGTTTATCAAATTTAAACTAAATAATCTAAAAGTACAAGATGTAAATTCTATACAATTATATCTCAAAGGGGAGCCTATTGAATATGGTTTTTGTAAAGATATAACAATCCAAAATGATATTTTAACAATCAAAGCAAAACCTTGTAAAACAAAAGTTGATAATCTTATAGAAGTGTTACAAAAAAACAAAGCCAAAAATATCAAAGTTGAAATAGATGGGGAAGTGTTTCAAACAAAAATCAAATTTGTAGATGATTATTATAAATCTCTTATTGTGCAAAATGTTAAAAATCTAAAAGAAGCAAAACATACATCTGTAGCATATCAAGATATAGAAATAGACAATACAATGATAGAGAATACAGATATAGAAGATGATGAACTTATTATTAATTTTAAACAAAATGACAATATGGTAAAAAATTATAAAATTTTCTTATCTAAGGTGTTAAGAAAATTTATCAATTACCACCGTATGATATTAAAACTCAATCTTCACTCATTTGCCAATGATGATGCAGATGATAAAGAGGATAAACAGATGGTTTATCTAAATGAACTAACAGACCTTATAGATATTATCTTTGCAAAACACAATGGTAATTTGGCAGTTTCATCTACATTTTTAGCACAAGATTTAAATAACTTTGCTATTTTGGATAATTTTACACTAAAAGGACCATCATATCAATACAATATCAATATAAGAAGTACAATAGAATACAATCCTGAAATTGGATATGATAAAAATATTTTAATCCTTAATCAAGATGTATTAAAAAACAATATGAACATCAAAGATAAAAATAATTATATAGATATATATGGAGATGTTGATTCAGAAGTGATTAAATCAATTGTAAACAAATATGACAAACAGGTAAAATTGATTACTCAAGAAGATATTATACCTTCAATTAAACCAAAAAAATTCTTATTTGATACAACAATTATAGTTGTTTCGTTATTTATTTTGGCTATTTTATTTATAGCTATGTATATTGTATTGTTACAATTTTATTCAAATTTTAATTCTGAATTGTCATTGCTAAAATTATATGGGTCTAAAATACCATATCAAGCTTTTATCAATAGTGTTAGCTTTGTGATTTCAGCAGCTATTAATTATATCTTTTTGAATTATGAACAAGGTGTAATTAATAGTATTATGTTGAAATACTTTTTCAGAAATTATGAGATAAGTTTGTATGATTATTTTACTTCACTATCTATTTTGTTAGTGTATGTTATACTGATGTTTATATTGGAATATAAACAAATAAAAGAATTAAATCTAATAAAAGGACAATAAAATGGCTTTGGAATGTAGAAATATAAGTTTTTCATTTTATGATCAAGAAACAAAGAAAATGAAACATATTCTTGAAAATATGTCCTTTAGTTTAAAAGACAAAGGTGAAATCAAACTTGTTTATGGACATATTGGAGTTGGAAAATCAACATTGATATATATACTTTCTGGATTATTGGATAATTTTGAAGGGGAAGTTGTATGGGATGATTTTGTATTCACTAAACTTACAAACAAAATAGATACACTAAGAAGTAGATATATGAGTATCAACTTTTCAAACTTTTTTTATATCAAAGATATGACAGTGGAAGAAAACATTATGTTCCCTGCAATTTTTTCTAAAATGGCTCAAAAAGATATAGAAGATAGATTGGCAAAAATTTATCATAGTTTTTATCATATCAATTTGAGTGATACAGAAACTTTTAGTTTAAAAGATTATAAACATAAAAAAATAGGTACTTTATCAAATGGTCAAAGAGAAATCGTAATGCTTGCGCGTATGCTTATAAGTAACTCAAAATATTTATTAGCAGATGAGATGCTAAGATCTTTTAATACAAATGTTAAAAAACAGATGTTAGAGATACTTTTTGATAAATTTAATTTAGGGGTTGATAACTCTATGTTGTTGATTACTCATGATGACAAAATGAGAGAGTATATCCAATACTATTCAAAAGGTAGAGTTGATGTTACAACTTACGATTTTAAAAATAAAACTTTAGTGGAGAGATTATGAAAAAAATTATTTTAATTTTATTGTTAGCTATTCAGTTATTTGCTTATGATTTTGTATTATTAAATAGTACAAGTGTGGATGATGATTTTATAATAGAAACCATAAATAATCAAATGCAAAATTATTATGATGATCCATCAAATAAAATTGTATTTCATGAATTGGATGCAAAAGATGCAATCTTGAAATTGATGCAAAATTATGATTTTACAGATGATAAACAAATTCAAGAAGAGATGATTCAAAATAACGAAGAGCTTGAAGATGATTTGAGATTGATTTTCAAAACAAAATATTTTTTGATAGTATCAGAAGATATAGATAGAGAAGGTAGATCTGAATTAAGAGTTCAATTAAAAGTTGATAATGTAAATTATCTTGATACACAGTTTATTATGCCAAGATTAGAAGATAAAGATTTGCACTATGTTAATACTATTGCAAATATTGTATTGACTTATATCACATACAAAGATAAACATTTTATTAAAATACATCAATTGTAGAGGTGGAGTATGAAACTTATAATTTCTTTATTAATTCTTACTGTTGCACTTTTTGGTAGTATAGGTAAAATTACCTCATTGAAAGGTGATGTAACTATTAAGCGTGGTACACAAAGTTTGATTCCCAAAAAGAATTTTTCTTTACAAATCAAAGATGAAGTGATTACAAAACAAAAATCAAGAGTAAGAATATTATTTAACGATAAAACTTCTGTAACTGTTGGTAAAAATTCAACATTTAAAGTGGAAGAGTTTTTTGAAAATCCAATAGAACCAAAAAAATCAAAACTGATTTTCAAACTTGGAAAAGGGATATTTAGAACAATATCTGGTAAAATTGGTAAAATGAACAGAAGAGGGTTCCGTCTAAAAACAAAATCAGCTTCTATTGGGATTAGAGGTAGTGATGGTACAACTATAGTAAATGCTTTGGGAAAAGTAAAACACCTTACTACACATGGTGCATTTGTTATGACAGATAATGCTACAGGTAAACTTGTGGATATAGTCAAAGGTACCACAGGGGTAGTTAGTTCCAAAGGTATCTCAGTAGCTGCTACAACAAAAGCAGATCTTGCTGAAGTTTTTAATCTTACAGGGGATAAATCGTGGTTTGATATTCCAAAAGAATTAATTAAAAAGAAAAAGAAAAAAACTGTTAAAAAACCTAAAAAGAAACAACCTGTTAAAACTATAAAACCATTAGATAAAAATACAACAAAAGTTGCAGATAATAATCTTACAAAACCAAAAGATATGAATTTAACAAAACCTTTGGATCAAAATAAAACTGTAGCTAAAAAAACAATACCTAAAGTGGAACCACAAGCTGTTTTATTGGTACCAAAAAAAGTTGCTCCAAAATTAAAATTGAAAAAAAGTATCTACAGTAAAAAAGAGATTAGTTTAAATAAAGCTAAAAAAACTATCAATATCCCTACACATACAGTTGATACAAAAGAGGTATTGCTAAAAGTTCAAAAAGCTATGAAAGGGTTTGATTTTGGTAAATTAGCAAAAGATAAGCTTTCGGCTGTTAAACATAGAAAAAGAGTATCAAATATTCAACAAAATCTTAAAGAACTAGCTTTATACAGAGCAAAATATGAACAAAATGGTTTAGATATACAAGAATTATCACAAGAATTAAAAAATGCAAAAAAACGATACGAAAGAGGTATTAATCGTATTTACAAACAAAACGCAGCAATTAGCAGATACGCTTATTTGATTGTTGTTGCAAAAGCAGGGGAAGATTATCAAAAAAGTTTAGATAATTTTGTATTAGATAAATATGCTATTAAAAAATATGACCAAACAACAACTTTGAAAAAATCACTTGCATCTGTAGATATGCAAAGTCAAATCAAAACACAAAAAGATTTTGGACAAAAATCTGTTGATGTGATATATGATTATATAGACAGAGAACATAATACTGTGATGAAAATCATTAAAGTAGAACAAAATCCATTTATAAAATCATCAAATAGCGTAGGAGCAACTACAAAAAATGCAGATGAACAATTTGAAGATGGCAATGTAGCTGTTTATGATATACAAAATATGCCTTCATATAAAACAGTATTTCAAGATAAATTTCATTTGAATATTACCAAAATTCAACCGTTTTTGAAAGCTATACGAGAAAATATAAATATGTCGGCGTATAAAAAAGATTTCAATAAAAACAGCGCAAAAATTGTATCTGTATTGCAAAAACTTGAAAAAGAGCATATTAAACAAGCTACAAAAATTGCTAATATTCAAAATGATTATGAAGTAAAAAAAGATTTAAACAAACAAATTTTACCATTGATGGATAAACTTCTAAAAGATACAAAAATATTGTTAAAACCATACAATATCAAACTAACAAAAGAAACAATAGGAAATGTTAGTTTAATCACTCCAAAACTATATAGTGAAACAGTTGATCACAATGAAGAGATGGAATTTATCTTAAGAAAAGTAAAATCATATATATCTAAAATCAATATTTCAGATTTGAAACAATCAGATACTTTGATTGATTTTGCAGATCTTACAAGTGAACAAACCAACAAACAAAAAATGATAAAATTTGATTCACTACATATTTTGCCATATTTGGATATACACAATAAAATAGGATTGTTAGTATTTAGTGCTATATCTGTAGAAGATAAAGTAGAAGATAATGATCTTATAAAATTTGATTTTAAATACGACAGTATGAAATTTGTCCCTGTAAAAAAAGGGTACAAAACACTTTTTGTAGAACAAACAGAGATGACTTTGGGTATTGTAAAAGAGTTTTTAGAAAAAAATTCATATAAAAAATATTTTGATCAATATTGTATAGATGAATCGTATCTTCCTGAAGAAGCAAAAAATTATAAAAAATTGGATAAAAAATATTACCGTTATCCTGCTGTTTGTTTCAAAGTAGATAAAATAGATAAGTTTTTATCTTGGGTATCTAAAAAAACAAAAAGAGCAATGATAATACCTGATTCAAAAGATTGGGGATATGTGGCATCTAATTCTAACTCAACAGATTATTGTTGGGGAGATGAATCTCCTCAAGATTTATTGGAAGAGGAAAAATTACCAGAAAATATATATCTTGATGATAGTTCAGATATATCAACTATCCAAAAAGTAGCATCATACCCAAAAAGTAAATCTGGACTTTATGATATGTGTGGAAATCTTTTTGAATTAACAAAAGATGATGGAGAATTAACCTACAAAGGTAATTCATTTTCAAGTTATATTGAAACATCAGATGGAGATTCTGAAGAGTATTCAGATGATATAAATCCAGCACTTGGATTAAGATTATTTTATATTAAGGACTTAAAAGATGAATAAAAAATTATATATCACTATAGCAACAGCAACATTGTTATTTGTAGGATGTGGAGCATCAAACAACGCAGTATCAACACCACATAAAACTGTGAAAAAAGTATCTAAACCTACAGTTGACCCTCAAGGGCGACCACTTTGGGTATCAAATCCAAATATAAATGGAAATATTGGTGTAGTTTCTGTAGTTCCAAAGAAAAAAATAAAAAATAAAAAGAAATTGTACTATATAGCTAAACTAAAAGCTCAAGCTGAATTTCAAACACGAAAAGGTACAAATATAGATGCCAAAAGTGAAACAAAAATGAGCTCAAACGGTCAGTCAAGTTTTACTCAAGATGTAAAAATAAGTTCACAACATATACAAACTAAAAATTTAAGAGTAAAAAAAACTTACGAAGATAAAGATTACTTTTATATGTGGATGGTTGCCAACTAGATGATAATAAAAAAATAATGGATAAAATATGAAAAAGATATTAAAGTATATAGTTCTTGTTTTTGCTTTGGTCACTTCTGTTTATGCTGGGGTGCCTGATTTGAATATCACGGATAATATAGATGATAATGTTACAAATCAAGATATTACATTTACATTTACTTTTAGTGAAGGTGTTGATAACTTTACAAAAGATGATATAGATGTAACTAATGGTACAAAAGGTGATTTTACAGGGAAAAATAATGATACAAATTTTACTCTTGTAGTTACACCAAATGCTAATTTTGA